>OJEP01000051.1_pt1 | contig 86090 bp, 69 predicted proteins | sample 1593761 | NCBI WGS metagenome assembly OJEP01 (sample SAMN05416783, study PRJEB24817) | seawater metagenome | isolation source: Sea water | place: Canada:Atlantic | collected 2013-11
CTCGAACCCGCGACCCCCGGCGTGACAGGCCGGTATTCTAACCAACTGAACTACCGCTCCACAATTTCAATGTTATCAGTGAGTTAAATGAGTTGTTAAAACCCCTTGCCCTCACTGCGGCGCAGATAATACGGTTTAGCCCCTGCAGAGTCAATGCTTTTTATTAATAAAATTGTCATCTGGGCACTGTTTGCACGATAAATAAACACAATGTTGAAATATAATTCAATCAGGCGGGAATTCGTACACATAAAATCAGGAGGCTCTTCCCGCAGGCCACGTTCACCTTAGGATAGCTTACTTACACTTTTGTATTAATAAATAGCAAAAGAGCTCCCGCTACGGCGATACAGCCCTATTTAAATGGCGTATTTATTTACCCTACTCTTTACCCTACTCTGCCGGTTTCGACTTCTTAAACTTTGCCAGCAACTTTTTAAAGCCCTTAGGTTCATTATCAAGCGATAAGTCAGATTCAGACACCACTTTCTTCTTGGCCTTTTTATTTTCTTTCGTCGTGGCTGCTTTTGCAGATGCAGGACCACTGGCTTTTCGTCTTTTTAGGATAATAATAACGGCAGCAATAACACCTATTAAAATGATGGTTCCATTCACCGCTAAAATAATCAGGGTTAGCGTGCCTGAATCCATTTCATCATCTTCAGCCATCGATTGTGTATTTTCTTGATTGAGAGATGTTGAATTATCACCCATTGCAAGCGGATCTTCACTGCCATCAACAATAGGATCTTCGCCGTCAATAAGCGGGTCTATCACTTCTGGCTCAGGCGCTTCAGCCACAAAAGTATATTCAGGAACATCCAGTATGAAGTCTCGGCCTTCTGATGTTGTGCCATAGGCGGTTAGTTTAACGCGATAAACCCCCTCTTCGTACGCCACGATAAGATGCTCTCGCACACTATCGCCGCCTTCGGTTAACGAAAAGTTTTGAATATCTGCGTTTGGAAATTTAATTTTGCCGTCAATCAGGAGTGACTCAATATTCACTAGCTCGCGGTTCACATCAATGAGCAGCGTGTGATAACCGTCTCCTGTGCCATCGGTAGCGTCTAATTCAACATCCACATAAACAGGGTTGTTGTAAAGGATAATGGGTGCACCAATTTGTTCTCGCGTGAACATTGGCGTGTCTACTCGATAAACAGGCTGCCATTTACCTGCTGCAACCTTTAAATTGAATTGGCCAGTGAACACGCCATCCATTGGACGCTCATCCATACCCCGACCGTTATCTTCAAACTTTGCAATTTCTGCATCGTTAGCACCAAAGTTGTCGTAATTAGGGTCATTTGCACTTACAAACTCAATAGACAATTCCACGACATCACGGAACTGTTGGTTATCTATTTTTTCGCCGCCGTTGGTTAGGTAAGCCGTAGATTTTAATATTTCGCCCGAAAAGAGAATGCTGGGAAGCGATGTGGCGTGAAGCTTAATATCAGAAATGACCATAACCCGACTTGCAGGGTTAACCTGACCTACCGCCTGCCAAGGGCCAGGCATAGGGTTTTCAATAGTGATCATGTCGAAGGTGTCGGCATCGAACCACTTAACGTTGGTCTCGTCCACCCGGCCTTGAAATAACTTTGAACCATCGGGGCGAACTAATACTACGGGGGCAGAGCCGTATTCGCGAAAGAAAATCATGGAGACCTCTTTCACGTTGTAATCAATACGAAAACGATTCTGTAATAACTTAATCGAGTTCTCGTATTCATCCCCCAAGTCAGTAATAGGAGAAGGCGCAGTGTCGGCTTGCGTGTCCTGTGATGACGGAGCTGGCAGAGAAGTATCTTGTGAAAATACCGTTGAAGTACATCCTAATAGGCACAACGCCAACACTAGTTTCATCACACCTACTTTCACTGTTGCCCGCTCCTTTGGAAATGTATTTTAAAAATGGTTAAGTACGTCTAGCAGCTAAAGCAACACACCATAACCTGCACCTGAATTAGCTATGCATCGTTTTGCTCTGGGCGCCACAAACATTTACCCCCTGCTTTTTCTACAATATCTAAACGGGATTCATGCTGTGCTAATTCATCGGCGCTAGCTTTGATAACCTTTAATTTATTTCCGTTTCTGTTCAACCGGCGAAGTGCATCTGATTGGTTTTCACCGCTGCCCTTAGATGCCAAATTAAGCTTTGTCTGCCCACCGGTCATTAGCAGATAAACGTCGGCGAGTATTTCAGCATCCAGTAATGCCCCGTGAAGCTCACGGTGGCTGTTGTCTATGCCATAACGCTTACACAAGGCATCTAGGTTATTTTTCTGCCCTGGGTGCATTTTGCGCGCAACCGCCAAGGTATCAAGCACACTACAAATATCTTTGGTGATAACGCCACGGGTTTTCGGTTCCATCCCAAATTCGTGATCCATAAAGCCCACATCGAAGGGCGCGTTATGAATAACCAACTGTGCACCGCGAATAAAATTCACAAAATCTTCGGCTACATCTCTAAATGTAGGTTTGTCGGTTAAGAACTCATTCGTAATACCGTGAACATCTATCGCTTCTTGTTCAATTTGGCGGCCTGGATTAATGTATACATGAAAGTGATTGCCAGTAAGTTTACGGTTAACCAGCTCAACACACCCAATTTCAATCACTCGGTGACCTTCTTTAGGGTCGATACCTGTAGTTTCTGTATCTAGTACAATCTGACGCATGATTCCTCTAATCTTACCTTTTGTTTTTTGATAGTATATCAACCCCTTCGCCACAGGCTAAGGGAAAAGCGAAATATGAAAGTAAATAATTTAAGGACACCCAGTGGCTCAAAAAACCATTCACATTTTTACTGATGGCTCATGCCTTGGAAACCCAGGCCCTGGCGGTTATGGTGCTGTTTTAGTTTATAACAGTCACCGTAAAGAGCTAAGTGGCGGATTCGCGCATACTACCAACAATCGTATGGAATTAATGGCGCCTATTGAAGCATTAAACAGCTTAACTGAGCCCTGCAACGTTGAATTGACGACAGATAGCCAGTATGTGAAAAACGGTATCAATCAATGGATCCACAACTGGCGTAAGAACGGCTGGCGCACATCAGACAAAAAAGCGGTAAAAAATGCCGACCTTTGGAAACGCCTTGATGAAGCAGTGAGCAAGCATAAAATTAATTGGCACTGGGTAAAAGGCCACTCGGGTCATCCTGAAAATGAACGCTGCGATGATTTAGCTCGGGGTGCGGCAGAAGCCAAACCTACAACACCAGATAGTGGCTTTACAGGCTAATTGCGTTAAGAGCTAATGGCTTTGCACGCAAATACCTCTTTAGGTTATTGATTTTGCAAAAAGAAAAGGCAGCATTGCCTTTTCTTTTGTTACGCTTAATTGTTTTTATGTTTCGCTTCTCACTACCACTCTACAACTATCTTTCCTTGCGTGTCGTTACTTTCTAATCGTGCGTGAGATTTTGCGACATCATTTATTGCGTATACCGTATCTATGTTTACGCTAAGCTCGCCGGTGGTGAATGCAGGTAAACAGGTTGTCGAGAAGTCACTGATAAGCGCGCTTTTGTATTCATCCGTTCTATTGCGCAGCGTAGTACCTTGTATTCTGGCTCGTTTACCCAGCATTAATGCCATATCAAGGTTATCGGCATAACGCCCAGCCAACATGGCGAGGTAAACCACAATGCCATCGCGCTTTAGAATGTGAAGGTTCCGATTTAGATAATCGCCCCCCACCATATCAAGCACCATATTAACGCCTTCAGGCCAATTAGCTTTTATCTCTTCAGCAAAGTTTTTATATTTATAGTTTATCAGCAGGTTAGCGCCGTTTTGCTGGCAGTGTGCTAGCTTTTCTTGGGATGACGCGGTAACGGCGCTTTCTACTCCCCAATAATGACAAAGCTGAGTAGCAGCTAATCCCACACCACTAGCACCACCGTGAATGAGTACTCGCTCTGCTGGTTTTACATTCGAAATAAGGCGCAAGCATTGAAATGCAGTAAGAAACACCTCGGCAAGCCCTGCCGCCGAGCTATACGGCATGTTTTCGGGAACGCGCATTAAGTGCTGCGGGTTAACTGCAACTTGTTGTGCATAACCACCGCCCGCGACCAATCCAAAGACCTTGTCCCCCACTTTCCACTCACTAACTGTAGCGCCAACCTCTATGATCTCACCGGCAACCTCAAGCCCTAAAATTTCACTTTCACCAGGGGGCGGTGGATAGTGCCCTTGTCGTTGCAGTGTATCGGCACGGTTCACACCAAAGGCGTGTACTTGCACTAGCACTTTGTCGTCGGTGAGTACGGGTGCATCAACCTCTGCTATTGTTAGGCCTTCAGGTGCACAGCCTTCTTCGAAGTTTACAAATTGCATTAGTATCCTCTTTTTTGGAATTTCACTGGGGGTGCAGTGTGTTTTTGCACGTTAGTGATAGCATGAATAAATACGTTAACCTATGACTACGTGGATGATAATTTTAAGTGCATAATTGAGTTTGGAATTTTAGCCTCATATCACTAACACTTATCTTATTGTGCAAAATTAGACTTCAAATAATGTAACGTAATGCGATTAAAACAAAACTCATGATCACCAATAGTTTGCTATAACTTTATGTGTTTCCACTCGCCTGCGCGGCCTAAACAACTTTCTATCAAACTTAGTAAAATAGCTAACATCTGGTCAGTAAACGGGGTAATCATTCGCATAGGCAACGCTTTATCGCTATACTTCGCCCCGCCGCTTACGTGTGGTTGCAAGAGCCGTTCACTTGCTAAAGGCTTTTTATTTGGCTAAAGGCTTTCAATGCAATACCCACTTCCTAGCTAATTCAAGAAATAGAGTACGTTTCATGTCATCACAAGTTATTTTGCACCCTAATAGAGATAAATCCCTTCGTCGTCGCCACCCTTGGGTGTTTGAAAGCGCCGTGGCAGAACTAAAAGGTAGAGGGCGCAGTGGTGACACTGTTGATGTGTTCGATTCAGAAGGTGATTGGTTAGGTCGCGGTGCTTACTCTCCTACTTCGCAAATTCGCGTGCGCATGTGGACATTTAGTAAAGAAGAAAGCATCGATAACGCGTTCTTTTTACGCCGTATGGAAATTGCGCTTAATTTGAGAATGCGTTTATTTGACCCAGAAGTCACCAATGCATTTCGCTGGATTGCATCTGAGAGTGATGGCCTTCCAGGTGTTACCATAGATTTGTACGACAACGTAGCCGTATTGCAACTATTAAGCGCTGGGGCCGAGAAGCACCGAGATAAAATTGTGTGGGCAATAAACAAGTTAAAGCCCGGCACCCACGTTTACGAGCGAAGCGATGTTGATGTACGTAAAAAGGAAGGTTTAGAGCCAGTTACAGGTGTGGTGAGCGGCGAGCCACCTATGCAAGTTACCGTGAAAGAAAATGGCCTTTCTATCATTGTTGATATAGAGAACGGCCACAAAACAGGCTTTTATCTTGATCAACGAGATAGTCGTGCTGCCGCTGCACATTATGCCAAAGACGCTGACGTGCTTAATTGCTTTAGCTATACCGGCACCTTTTCTTGTTACGCACTACAAGGCGGTGCAAAATCGGTTACTAATGTGGATGTTTCTCAACCTGCACTTGACCTTGCTAAGCAGCATGTGGCGTTAAATGGTTTAGATCAAAGCAAAAGTCATTACGTGAAAAAAGATGTTTTTAAGCAGTTGCGTGAATACCACGAACGTAAAGAACAATTTGATATGGTTATCCTTGATCCGCCCAAATTTATCGACAACAAAGCATCACTCACCCGTGCTGCCCGCGGCTATAAAGATATAAACCTGTACGGTATTCATGCGGTGAGAAATGGTGGATTACTGCTTACTTTTAGCTGCTCTGGCTTAATGCCAGCCGATTTGTTTCAAAAAATTGTGGCTGATGCTGCATTGGATGCAGGAAGAACCATCAAAATTATTGCGCGACTTAACCAAGCCACCGATCATCCTGTGATAGGCAGTTATCCTGAAGGGTATTACTTGAAAGGTTTAGTTTGTGAAGTCACTGATCTGTAATTTCTGGCGTACTTTTACATCCAACGAAATACACGTCACAGACGAATAAATCGAATTAATACAGGGTTACTGTTTAATTCATTAAGCATAAAAAAAACGTGGCACTAAGGTTCTATTAAGTGTTATTGAACTTAACTCACCTTTAGCGCCACGTTCTTCGAAAATTCAAATAAGAGGCAAACTTAGCAAACGCTTATGATGCCAATGTCATCTCATTTGAAGCAAAAGCCTGCTCAGGACCACTACGTAGTTGCTGATCGCTAGCTTGGTCATTAGGCTGGTTCTCAAACTTCTTCCAGACTCGCTCGTGAAAATAAAATACCACCGTATTCACAGCTGGCTCAACTAAGGCTACTGCCCCACCCACTACTGCACTACCTGTTAATAAATATGCCACTGTAAAAGCGACGGTGAAGTGCATACACGCAAAAGTGATTGTCTTTTTCATAATGATTGACCTAATAAGTTTGTCTCGAATCGTTAATGAGAATTATTATCGATTAGACGCATTAAAGACAATTGATTTTTACGAAGGGCGCCATCGACTTATTCGATTTCAAAATTATGAAGGGCGTTGCTTAGCAGGTTTAAAACAAGTCATATACGCGCAGTCATAATGTGAAGAAATAAGCTAGTGAGATAAGCCAACGAGATAAATCGGCGGTCATTAAAGCCCGTGAAACATACCGCCGGGGAAGTCGGCTAAATGATTGCCAATAATTTATCGATGACTAAATGTAATTAGCTATGGGTAGCGGTGAGAAAAAAGGCTAATCTGACTCACGAGAGACTCACGAGAGACTTCGTGAGTCATTGTAATGAATATACTTAGGCTTGCGAAAACACTATCAGCCTATTTCATTTCTGTGATTTCAACCCCAATCAAACAGCTAGATTCCGTGTCTGGCTCACAGCGAACCACAGTAGCAATGGCTGCTAGTGAAGGCACTTGAGAGCTTGGAGAATCTATGGCAACGCTAACTTGCGTACCAATTTCTATCGAAGGTTCATCAACTTCTAAAGACATGCCTGTTGCACTTATATCTTTACACATTGCTTGCATAGTGCGGCTCGATTCATCATCAGTAACCTGTAACTGACAAGGCGAATTAACCATCATCCTGAAAAAATTTCGCTTATCGTCGTATCCCAACATTTCTACATCTCCACTACGTATTCAAACCACATGTTGCTCTACCTGTTATAGGGCGAGCTTGGCTGCTTGTCAATCAGCCTGACCAATAATTGTCCATTTATATTTAGAAAATTAGATTCTGTCATTTGGGAAATTAAACAAGCCGCTTAATTTCCCAGCTAGAAGTCGGCTAAAAACAGTGAGATACGCTTTGCCGATATGGGGTAAGCCGTACCTAATGCTTGGGCAAATAAAGACACCCTTAATTCTTCAATCATCCACCGTGTATCTAATAATGCCTCTGGTACTTTGCCTTTAGGGTATTTACCACACGCTTTTTCCCATTCACTTAGGGCTTTTTCAACGGTGAGTTGATGCATTCTGTCTTTATTCGGATCAATCGGTAGTTTTTCTAAACGACGAGACAAGCCTTTTATATATCGGTTCCAATCGTTAAGTCGTGCTTCACCTATATCCGATACAAACCCTGGGAATACCAAACTAGAAAGATGCCCTTTGCAATCGCCCAATGCGTTTATCATGTTAAGGGGCACATTGCCTTTCATTTGCTTTTGGCATTGATGTGCGAGGGTTAAGCCCTGCTCTACCTGCTTGGCTATTTCTAATACTTTGTCGTTTATTTCAGCGCGCACTATATCTACGCAGGCATCGAAATCCGCTTTGCTACGAATATCTGTGTTGTGCTTTTCACAATATTCGCCCACCAGCGCATCTATACCGGCAAAAATACAATCATCAATAAGCGCTTTAATTTGCCCAAACGGATTAAAGTAAAGACCCAACTTCGCTTTATTGGGTAACTTACTTTGCAAGTAATTTAGCGGGGACGGCATGGCGTTTTTAATCAACACGTTCACACCTTTTCGGTGCATTGATTGCGCTTTTTCTGGCTCGCCTATAAGCGCGATATCTACCTTGTCGCCCTTTTCTACTAAAGCGGGGAAAGCTTGTACTTCAAAGCCACCCATTTTTTGCGCAAAAGTAGTAGGCAGTGTGTCGAAATCCCAACTTTCAATACCACTACGCTCAAGCTCAGGCGTAGCCGCCTTTTCAAAGGTTTCTTTTACTTGCCCCGCACATTGCTGTTTAAGAGCGTGTAAATCGTCTGAGCGCGCAATGGTTTCGCCTTTATCGTTTACTACCGTAAAGTGCATAATCAGGTGTCTATCTAGCTGCGACAGATTCCATTCATCTTCTTCTACGGTAATACCTGTCATTTTACGAAGCTTGGCGGTAACCGCCTCTACAAGGCTTATGGGGCGGCCATTTTTATCCGTCTCGCTAATATCTGCAATGCAGGCATCCGCAAAGTTAGGCGCAGGCACAAAGTTGCGGCGTAAGCGCTTTGGCAAGGTTCTGATCATCGACACTATGCGTTCATGTCGTAGCCCTGCCACTTGCCAATCAAAGCCAATATTTTCCACTTGGTTGAGTACCGGCAAAGGAATAATCACGCTAACACCATCGTCATCCGCATTCGGCTCAAAATGATAACGAAGCCCCATGGTGATGTTGCCCTGTCGCCACGCATCTGGAAAGGCGTTTTCTATGGCTTGGCCTGGCTGCTGGCGATACACGTCATCCTCGGTAAAGGTAAGCACTTCACTTATCTTTTCGGTACCAGACTTTTCGCCGCCCGCTTGCTTAACTAACGCTTCTTGGTTTTTATACCATTTCTTAAACGCGGCTTCGTTGTTCGCTTCTACCGGAATACGCGAGGCATAAAAACGGACTAATTCGTCGTCATCAACCAAAAGATCTCGGCGTCGGGTCTTTTGTTCAAACTCATCGGCTTGTTCTAATAAAGCTTGGTTCTCTTTCAAGAAACCAAAATTCAGCCGCGTATTACCTTCAACTAAGCCTTCCCGAATAAAGAGTTCGTGACATACCGGCGGGTCAATTAGGCTATACACTTTGGCTCGTTTCATTACTATAGGTAAACCAAACAAGGTTACTTTTTCAAACGCGATAACTGCACCGCGTTTTTTCGACCAATGGGGCTCAGAATAACTATGCTGACTAACATGCCCAGCTAAAGACTCTATCCACGCGGGGTCTATTTTTGCCACCATACGTGCGAATAGCTTAGAGGTTTCAACGAGCTCAGCCGCCATTACCCATTTAGGTTGCGATTTAGAAAGCCCAGAGCCTGGGAAAATCATAAAGCGGGTATTGCGCGAACCTAAGTATTCTCTGTCTTTATCTTTAAAACCAATATGCGAAAGCAAACCACTGGCAATGGCTTCGTGAATAGCTTGATAATCTGGCTCGTTTTTCACAATACCAAAGCCGAGTTCGGCCACCGACTTTTTAAGTTGGCTAACAATATCTTGCCATTCGCGCATACGCAGATAATTAATAAATTGGCTCTTACACCACTTACGAAGGTGGTTCTGGCTTAATTCATTTTGCTGCGCTTTAAACGCGTCCCACAGGTTATACAAACTAATAAAGTCTGAATCTTTATCGGTATATTCGCTGTGCTTTTCATCCGCCTGTTGACGTTTATCTTGTGGGCGCTCACGAGGGTCTTGAATAGATAGCCCCGCGGCAATTACCATGACTTCCATTAACGCATTGGTACGCTGCGCTTCAACCACCATACGGGCGTAGCGCGGATCGATAGGTAAACGGGCAATCTGTCTGCCCATTTTGGTAAGCTGCATACGGCCTTTTTGTTTCACGATGGCCTGAATTTCTTCTAGCAACCTAAAGCCGTCGTTGATGTTGCGGTTATCGGGTGGCTGAACAAATGGAAAATCAGCAATATCTCCTAACCCCAACGCAAGCATTTGCAAAATAACTGAGGCCAAATTCGTACGCAGTATTTCTGGGTCGGTAAATTCAGGGCGGCCAAGGTAATCATCTTCACTGTATAAACGAATACAGATACCATCGGAAACACGTCCACATCGCCCTGCCCGCTGATTCGCAGACGCTTGCGATATCGCTTCTATAGGCAACCGCTGTACTTTACTGCGAGCGCTGTAGCGTGAAATACGCGCCACACCTGGGTCGATAACATACTTAATGCCCGGCACAGTTAACGAGGTTTCTGCCACGTTGGTAGACAACACAATGCGCCTACCGGTGTGAGATTGGAAAATACGGTTTTGTTCTGCGGCGGAAAGCCTAGCATACAAAGGCACTATTTCAGTATTGCGGTATTGCCTGCGCATGAGCGCATCTTGGGTGTCGCGAATTTCACGCTCCCCACTTAAGAACACTAAAATATCGCCCGGTTTCTCGGTTAATAGCTCATCAACCGCCCCCACAATGGCGTCGGTTTGATCGGTATCGTTCTCATTGTCTTCAGGGCTGTGATAACGAATTTCAACCGGATACGTACGTCCGCTCACTTCAATAATAGGCGCATTATTAAAGTGCTTCGAGAAACGTTCGGGGTCGATGGTAGCCGAGGTAATAATGAGTTTAAGTTCAGGGCGCTTGTCTAATAGCTGCCTTAAATAGCCCAGCAAGAAGTCGATGTTTAAGCTACGTTCGTGGGCTTCATCAATAATAATGGTGTCGTATTGATTCAAGAAACGGTCGTTTTGCATTTCTGCCAGCAACATACCGTCTGTCATCAGTTTTACGTAGCTTCGCTCGCTAACCTGATCGCTAAAACGAATCTTAAAGCCTACCTTTTCACCAAGCGGCGTGTTGAGCTCTTCAGCAATACGAGTTGCCACACTGCGAGCAGCTAATCGACGTGGCTGGGTATGCGCTATCATGCCACTGACACCACGGCCAAGCTCTAAACATATTTTCGGCAACTGGGTTGTCTTACCCGAGCCGGTTTCACCCGCTACAATCACCACCTGATTCGCTGCAATGGCAGCTTTAATATCGTCTTTTTTATCGCTAACCGGCAGTGGCGGATACGTCACTTCTGGCAAATTCTTAAGCCTAAACGCACGCTTATCTACTGACGCTTGAATATCGTTAACAAGCTTTTCATATCGAGTGGCTAGTTTACTTTGCGGACTATCAGCAGCATCAGTTTGGTTATTATCCTTTACCTTTTCACCGCTATTTAGCTGCTTCGTGAACTGCTGAATACGCCGTTTTAACGGGAATTTATCCGCCGACAGACAATCATCGAGTTGTGCATAAAGCGGTTTAATTTGAAAAGCGACAGGCGACGAAGGCGCGTTAGGTGAAGACAATTTACCATCCTACTTTTTAATACGAACTGGGTGATGCGAACTGTACTATTTGTATAATCTGTATAATTTGTACTATCTGTACTTGCGGTCTGTACTTACGAATTATAGCTGCGGTGCTTAATAGCAAAACGTGCTGTAAACCAATGTTGTAAAAACAACCTAAGCCGCAACTATACCAACCTATACGGCTAAACAGCGGAGAACGATCCTAGAAGAAGTGGCGCTAAATTTCCACCGTTAATCACGCTAGTTTGTTGCCTAGCTATTTTTGAGTTAGCGCGACTTCACAACAGCCTATGCTTCTGTTAACTCATCGTCATTTTTTTGTTCAAAGGTGGGAAAGTTGAACCAGATAGCCAACAAGCCAAACACGAAGATAAGCATGGGGTACCAGCAGTAAGGTGTAATGGCAAGCGGCGATATACCGACTACCGCAGCAGCACTTAATAACTGCGCCCCGTAAGGCACCAGCCCTTGAAAGCTACAAGAAAAAATATCGAGTAGTGATGCAGTACGGCGAGGATCTACTCCATACTTTTCATTTAAATCGCTCGCGATAGGACCAGCAGTGACAATCGCAATGGTATTGTTGGCGGTAGTTATATCTAAAAAGCTGACTAAACCAGCAATACTAAACTCTGCGCCCTTTTTGCTAGTAACACGTTTAGTCAGTCGGTTAATCAGCCAAGTAATTCCACCGTTCGCATGCATTAAGGCCACAATCCCGCCAATGGTAATGGCTATCATGGCTAAGTCTTGCATCCATCCCATGCCTTTTTGAATGCTGTGCATCATGGTAAGCACGGTAAAGCTGCCTTGCAGCAAGCCAACCACGCAAGCACTTGCAATACCCACTGCCAAAACAGTGATAACGTTAAAGCCTGTTAGTGCAAAACCAATAATGAATAAATACGGCAATATGCGCCATACATCGTAATCTTTAGTTTCAATAAGCTCTGAGGTATCTACATCAACAAAGATTAACAGCAGTACCATGGTGGCCAAACAAGCTGGTAAAGCTACCATCAAGTTTGCACGAAATTTGTCTTTAAGCTGTACACCTTGAGTTCGAGTGGCCGCAATAGTGGTGTCTGATACAAATGACAAATTATCACCAAACATAGCGCCGCCTACTACCACGCCAAGGGCAAGCTCAACCGGTAAGCCTAAGCTGTTTGCCAGCCCCGCCCCAATGGGTGAAAGTGCGGTAATGGTCCCCATAGAGGTACCCATAGCAAACGAAATAAAGCAACAAATCAAAAATAGCCCGGGCAATATCATGGCAGTAGGTACAAATTGTAGTGCCATATTTACCGTAGCGTCGCGCGCACCAATATCGATGGTGACCGCGTAGAAGGCGCCAGCAAGAAGAAATATCAGCACCAGTAAAATAATGTTTTTATCGCCGCCGCCTTTGCAGAACGTTTGTACTTTTTCTGAGAAACTTACCTTTTCGCCTTTAGGGTTTAGGCATAGCCCATAACCTGCACTAATAAAAAACGCCACCAAAATAGGCATAGCGGTAATATCGTTAGTAATAAGGCCTGTAGCTACCACCAAAACAACAAATAATAAAATGGGCGTTAAACCCATTGGATTGGGCTTAGGTTGGCTACTTGAAATTGATTGCTGCACAGAAAACTCTACTTCTTTAAATCAGAATGGGCACGGCGTAAGGCCGACGATTATTGTATCTATAAGGCGCTTTACGTCTAAATAACTATAAACAAACGGGTTTAGATTAGCGCGCTTACATTGGTAGACATTTAAACAATAATGTAAAAACGAGTGAAAGGATAAAAGGTTTTGCACCTAATGCAAAGCAAATTAACGGGCGCGCAGCTCACTTGGGGTCAAACCGGTTAATCGTTTTATCGTACGGCGAAAGTTAGGCAGGTCGGAAAAGGCCATTTGCGAGGCGCTTTGTTCGTTGTTTAGCTTTTTAAGCGCCAGCAATACGATGGCTTGTTGCCGCCGTGCTTCTTCGCTTAGCCCGCGGTAAGTGTAGTTATGGTCGCTTAGCTTTCGTTTTAACGTTGCGGTACTGCACCCTAAATTTCTCGCTAAATCCGCTAAGCCTTTTTGAGGCTCTTGTAATGTCTGAATTCTTATATAATCGAGTAAGCTCAAATTTGGTGTGTCTTGAGGTGAAGCCGGGGTTTGCTGATATGCCAAACTACGCTGTGCCTCGCCTTGGATATCACCCTGAACATCACCTTGAATATCGCCTTGAACATTGCATGCTTTCTCATCGGCAAACGGGAAAGCGGAAGTCATACAAGATTTGGGGAGGGTTATAGACATCAGGGGCGAATGAAAAGCAACCCGAAGTCCTAGGTAAGTTTCGAAATCTTGAACGTTGCGTGGTCTTTCTGAATCTATTGTAAAACTCAAAGGTAAACGGGTGCCAGTCCATTGTTTAACTAGGGCCACCAGCATGGATAAATACAACTCGGCAATAAATGGCCAAAGCTTATGGGCACCTCTTTTTTCACACCCCATAGTGTCTTGTAACACCCAAATATATTTATCTTGCAGCGAAAAGCGCTTAAACGATACCAAGGGAATACTCCCCCACCGTATTGCTGTAAGTGCTTCAATGGCCTGCTCAAGGTTTTGGCTTCGTTTAATATTGGCTATATCTTCACGTAGCCATATCCCACCTAAACTTTTACCTATCAAAAAGCTAACATCATTACCCTTGCACTGCCCTCTTACATTTGAAAATAAGGCTATACATTGTTTGGCACTAATACGCGTGTTTACCGTAAGGCTATCGTCAAAAATGCCCGTACCACGAAGTATTCTGTCTTTACTTGCGCCGCGGGGAATGGCCACGTCCAGCACTGCATTTACAAGGTGATAGGCAGGTATCACTTTGTCTGACTGAGTCACTGGTGCTGGCGAAAGTGTTTGCACAGGCCTTTGAGTTGGCCCTGAAGTCACCACTGAGCTAGCTATCACTATGCAGCGTTCCTGCTGCCGTTTTTATTGATTTGGGCGCTGTTGCTGTCTTCAAGCTGAAGCAGCAAATGCTGCAAAGTGTCGGTGAGCGATCCTTGTTGAGTAAGTGGCGCAACCACTGCGCGCGCACTGGTATAAATGGCGGCCGTGTCTTCTTTATAGCGAAACGCTACATGGCTAATACTGGCTCTAACTTCTTTTACAATATCTTGGGCTTCGGCTTCATTTACATTAGGCAGCAATAGCGCAAATCTATCGCCGGCATATCGACATGCTAAATCTTGCTGTCTTAGGTTCATCACCACCAGCTGAGCGACTTCGTGCAAGTAGCGGTCGCCTTCGGCCTGCCCATAGCGCTGATTAAAATAAGAAAATTCATTAATATCGATAATGGCCACGTAGCCATCATTTCCCGATGCTTGCAATGCGGTAACCCGTGATTGCCAGTAATCGCCTCGATACAACTGGGTAATAGGATCTATTTCTTGGTGGTCTCGGTAGTCCCATTCTCGGCGCCGAAGCTGTAAATTGATTGCACGCTGTTCTAAATGCCATAGGTAGAGCGCCGCAGTCATGATAATCATGCCAATAGCGGCGGGTATCGACTCAATCATGCTGAGCCACAACGCGGAATCAGGGTAACGTAAAAACTCATCAAGTAAGTCGAGTGTCATTGAGAATAAGAAAAATACTAACCCCACAATTAACAGGCTAGTGACCTTACCTGGCGGCCGACTGGCCAATACGGCAACAATCCACCCTAGAGTCAGCAGTACTACACTGCCCTCACCCACGATGTCTAGGCCAGATATAATGGCGAGGGGCTTGGCGTTGCCAAAGGTCAGGCTCAAAGAGCTCGCCAGTGCAACCGTAGCAAAAGTAAAAAATAGCCAGCCTTTGTGATGACTGAACTGTGTGGCATTTCGTAAGGTAAACATGATGTCGCACTCTTATGGGTAGCAAACTGTGCTTTTCCCGCGATTACCAAGCAATCGGGAACAAGCAGTAAAACAAGACTCAGGAAATATCCCATTTTTAACCTGATTGTCGAGGGTCAGTTTGGCTCATCAATGTGACAAATTAGTGGCAACGCACCTTTGAAATTAAAAAAAGTATCAAAATACCTAAACTTATTAGCATGTTACTAGCAGGTCAATTTAGCTCATCTTTCTTCCATTCTGATCATATTCGCCATTTCTGCAGGTGTTGATAGCGTTCTCGTCATGTAATTGTCATATCCACTTTTTACCGTATTCGGCATCGAACATGGCTCATACACATTAATCATCAAACTACTTTGCACACATTGCTCACGGATTAAGAATGAAAATTAAAACCCGCTATTCTACATTACGCATTGCCTGTATTGCCGCCCTTGGCCTTTCACTGTCTCATCAAGCCTTAGCCGCTAACGGCGCAATTACCGGCACGCTCAACGACGCCGCAGAAGCGCGAGTGTACGTAGGCGCTAAAGTGAAACTTGTAGAGCTGAACTTAACCACAGAATCTCGACGCGACGGTAGCTTTCGCTTCTCGGGTGTACCTGCGGGTACCTATACCTTAGAAGTTTCTTATTTAGGTGAAGAAACGGTCACGCAGAAAGTCACAGTAAGCGATGATGACACGGTACGCCCTACAATTGAGCTGGGTGAAGGTGACGAACTTGAAGAGTTACTAGTACTAGGTCAACGTAGTAGCCAAGCTAGCGCGATTAACCAACAGCGTGTATCTAACCGTATATCTAATGTGGTATCTGCCGATGCCATTGGGCAATTCCCCGACCAAAATGCCGCAGAATCGTTGCAACGTTTACCAGGCTTGTCGATAGAGCGCGACCAAGGCGAAGGCCGTTTTGTAGGCATTCGTGGTATCGACCCTAACTTAAACAACGTGACCATTAACGGCTTAAACATTCCTTCACCAGAATCTGGTGTACGTTCGGTGGCATTAGATGTTATCCCTTCAGAGCTAATTCAAACCCTTGAAGTGTCGAAGTCGGTTACCCCTGATATGGACGGCGACGCCATTGGCGGCTCTGTTGAAGTGACCAGTGTTAGTGCGTTCGACAAACAACAAGATACGGCGAGCATTACCGTACAAGGTAGCCAAAATGACTTACGTGACGAAGTCAGTCCTAAAGTGTCTGGCACCATTACAAAGAAAATAACGCCTGATTGGGGTATTGCTGCTGCCCTTTCATACTTTGACCGTGATTTCGGCTCTGACAACGTTGAAAGTAATGGCGATGATGAGGTAGAACAACGCCAGTACACCATTACTCGCGAACGTTTGGGTGGGGCAGTAAACCTTGATTACCGTCCAGACTTTAACAACCAGTATTATCTTCGCACTCTGTACAGTGAGTTTTCAGACGAAGAATACCGCTTAAGTAATACCTTTACCCTAGATGGTGAAGATTCAGAAATTGAGCGTGGCAGTAAAGACAGAAAAGAAACCCAAAGTATTTTTACGGTAGCCCTTGGCGGTGAACACCAGTTACGAACATGGAAAGCAGATTGGCAACTTGGCTATGCCAAATCTGATGAAGATGAGCCAGACGCGCTCTACTATAATTTTGTAACTGAAAACGACAGTATTGATGCGAATCTGGCCACTATTCGGCCTGCCATCACTCAAAATGCGGATGCATTGGATTTATCAACGTACGAGCTTGATGAAATTTCGTTTGAAGATAACTATACCAAAGATACTGAAACCAGTTTCAAACTCGATTTGGCCCGCCCTGTAAACTTTGGCAGCTATTTGGGTGAATTAAAATTAGGCACAAAATATCGTAGCCGCGAAAAAGATCGCGACAGCAGCATATTCATTTACGATGGCGATTTTGACGGTATTAATCCTGCTGATTTCGGTGATGACTCACCAGAATATTCACTAGGCGATTTTGGTCCGGGCTTGTCTCGTTCTGGTATGCGTGATTATTTCAACACTAATCGTGCTGCACTAGAATTGGCTGAACTTGATTCAGAGATTGAATCTAATGGTGCTACTTATGTCAATGAAGAAGATATCTTTGCTGCTTACATTATGAGTAGTGTTGATATTGATAAGCTACATATCGTGGCTGGTGTACGCTACGAGCGCACTGATTTCAGTACCTCAGGCATGCGTGTTGAACTTATTGAAAATGAAGAAACGGATGTTGAAGACGTGGTTAACACGGTATGGGAAGCCGAGCGAGATTACGATCACTGGTTACCCAGCATCAACGCACGCTACGCGTTTTCAGATAAACTTCAACTTCGCGCTGCGTATACGCAAACCATTTCACGCCCTAAGTTTGAAGATGTCGCTGCGTTTCAAATTATCGAAAGCAAAACTGAAGAAGATGACGGCGTTTTTGTTACCGAGCGAGAAGCAGAAGTGGGCAACCCAGAGCTTCAACCTTACGAAGCACAAAACTTTGATTTATCTATAGAGTACTACCCAGGTGATATTGGCGTACTGTCAGCCGGTTATTTCTACAAAGATATTGACAACTTTGTGGTGTATGCCGATGTTGCAGGCACCGAAGGTTGGGAAGACTACGATGAAGCCATTCAAGCCATTAACGGTGAAAGTGCCAGTTTACACGGGCTAGAATTGTCGTGGGTTAAAGCATTTAACAACGGCTTTATAATGTCGACCAATGCCACCTTCACCGATTCAGACGCCACCACATTCTTAGACGGTGAAAAGTTTGAAACTCAACTGCCTAACCAGTCAGACACCATTGGAAACCTAACCTTTGGTTACGAAGCCAACGACTTTAGTTTGCGCTTAGCCATGACCTATAAGAGTGAAAACTTTGAGGAAATTGATGGCGACATGCTGCGTTACGAAGATGAACATGCCCAGCTAGATTTCACTGCAAAGTATTTCATTAACGATGATATGCAGGTGTATTTCAACGCAATCAATATCAATAACGAGCCATTTTATAACTACTTCGATTCGCGCACGAATAATGCACAATTTGAAGAATATGGCCGTACGTTCGAGCTAGGTTTTACATGGCAAATGCGCTAATTAAGCGCATTATTTGCCCCATATTTGTAAAACAAGATCTTACGTTTAAAGATACGTTAAACCCTAAACGTCATACACAGGCGTTTAAAAAATGGGCGCGCTACAAGCGCGCCCTTATTAGAGATAAATTCATGCGCGTACTACTGCTTCTTTTTGCCTTATTTTCACTCACGTGCCAAGGGCAAATCACATCACACAATTACTACCAACAACACCACATTAATAATCTTGAAGGTCAAGATAATGCTTTTCACTTTTTAGTGGTGGGCGACTGGGGCCGCAATGGCCATTTTTATCAACGGGATGTCGCTAAATGGATGGACATTGCCAGCTACCAGCTTGATGCTGAATTCATCGCCACTACCGGCGATAATTTTTATGATAACGGGGTGGCGTCGGTTGAAGACCCATACTGGCGTACTTCATTTGAAGACATTTACCATCAGCCCCATTTATTTGTTGATTGGCACCCCGTGCTGGGCAACCATGATTATCGCGGCAATTGGCAAGCCCAAATTGACTACAGTAAAGTGAGTCGACGCTGGGATATGCCCGCGCAGTATTATAGTAAAACGGTAAAATTAGAAGATAATACCACTGCGCTTATTCTATTTATCGACACTAACCCGCTAAACCCAGATTACGCCACTGAAGCGAAATACCAAGAAGCCTATTCTCAAGGCTCAAAAAAGCAATTAGCGTGGATAAACACCATGCTTTCAAACAGCAATGCTAAATGGAACGTTGTGATTGGCCATCACCCTCTGTATTCAAGTGGAAAACGTTATGGCACTACCAGCGCTATTAAAAATGTACTAGAGCCTATACTGCATCAGCACGGCGTAGACGCCTACATTGCTGGCCACGAACATGACTTGCAACATAACCAGTTACCCAATGACTCGCTGGTACATATTGTATCTGGTGGGGGCTCAGAAGTGCGCCCAGTAGGACATTACGACTTTACCCGTTTTGCTGAATCGACGGGAGGCTTTGTGGCGGTAAGTATGACTAATAACGAACTTGGATTTACCTTTATTAACCACAAAGGGGCCGTGATTTATCGCCATAAAGTGCAAAAGCTTAGCGCTGGAACAAAAGGAACTGGCAATGAATAAAGTAAAGAACAGCCTTACAACATTTGCCATAAAAACAACTCAATTCGCTTTTTGCTTGGCCGTTATGACAAGTGCGAATGCAGTTGCATCAAGCGTAGCCGACCTAACGCTAACAAAAACTGGTTCTAATGTTTCTACTGACTTTGAAACAACATACAAATTAAACGGTAAGACGATAAGCGTAACTATTAGTGAAACCAATGGTTTGACCGTTTCTGATAACAAAAATATGCTCGCGTCGCAAAAAGGCCACTTTGTTAATGCAGGAAATTACTTAGTTTCTGATGAATTAGAGCATACTAACAGCAGCTATATTCAAACCTTAGTATTTGATATTAACAGCCAACAAGTACGTAGCTATAAAATAAGTACTGAAAATACGCCAAACCACACCATTCGCATTATCCAAACATCAGCAACTGAAGTGAAAGACTCGGAAGCTTTGTGTAGTGCTAATATCGACGGCAAATTACAGTTCGTTAATATCGATGCCTTAGGCATGCTCACCCAGTACTTAGCGATACCCGATAAAAGCGATAGCACACTTACCGTTCATAATTTACGAACTCTGGCTATTGGTCCAGGCATAAAAAGTTGTGCGCTTGGGGTTAACTACAACGCTTCTGACATTTACGTTTCTGACTCAAAGTTTAATCGTTCAGCGGCACGTCACGCGGAACTTACCCTCTATTTAGCCGACGAGTACGCGGGTGTATGGGCCATGCCTGCAGATGAAGAAGCAGAGGTCGAGCGCACGCTTACCTTCAACCAGCCTGACACCCCGGTTGAAGGTGTTGCTACGCTTAATGGATTGGAGGCACGTAACTTGTTTTCCTCCAGCTCAGTTACAGACAGCACAGTTACAAACAGCCCTAGTACACAAAGCTCGCTTGCCGCGTGGGTAAGCCCAGAACACAACGGCCTTTGGCTGCACAATACCTGCGCCACAACCTTCTTTGGTTTTGATAAAGACATAGCCCCAGAAGATATCGCGCTGTCGGTAAAAAGCGATACGGTTTTCGCCAACATCTACGATGACAACTCAGGCAGCACCTTCACCACCGACATCACTAACGCCATAAAAGCGCTGTACGCTTGCAAAACAAGCCAAGCATCTCTTAACAAGACACCCACACTTAGCGATACGCTTAACAAGACACCCATAGTAAAAAAAGAAAACCTCACTATAAAGACACCCATCACAAACGATGACGTCCCCACTAACAAGACACCCATGTTTTCTGCTATAGAACTGCAGCCTGTTTATGAAACCGATGTGGTGGAAAATTATGGTGATGCAGCCGATGATCCTGCTATTTGGGTAAACAAAAACAACCCATCTAAAAGTTTGGTGATTGGCACTAACAAAAAAGGCAGCCTAAATACCTACAACTTACAAGGTGAGTTAGTTGCCTCACACAAGGTAGGACGAGTAAACAACGTGGGCGTGGCATACAACTGGGCACCACAATACGATATCGCAGTGGCAAGTAACCGAAGCAGTAACAGCATGTCAGTCTTTTTCATCGATAAGAAAACTGGCGAGCTAACCTTCAACACTAACATCCCTACCCCGCTAACCGATATTTATGGACTGTGTGCATTTTCAAACAATAATCACACCCAAGTATTAGTAAATAGTACTGATGGCCGGTACTTGCACTATCAGTTGAATACCTTAGAAGATGCTTCACGCGTTTCTGCCACCCTAATTCACGACTTTGAATTGCCGTCTCAGCCGGAAGGTTGCGTTGTAGACACCGATACACAAATTGCCTACTTGGGAGAAGAAGGTGCAGGCATATGGGCGTTGGATGTTTCTGAAGCCGAAACAATGCCTTCATCAACCCTTAGCAAAACGTTTAACAAGACACCCATGCTTATTGTTCCTATAAAATCCCCGGTTACCGCTGACATCGAAGGTTTATCGTTATTCGATGTAGACGGTGTACGCTATTTAGTTGCTTCTAGCCAAGGCAATAATCAGTACGCTGTTTATGAAAGCAAGGCACCTTATAGTTTGGTGGGTATGATTAGCATTGGTGCAAATTATGATAAAGGCATTGATGGGGTGTCGGAAACCGATGGTCTTGAAACCTCCAACGTCAATCTAGGCGGCCCCTTTAATGGTGGGCTATTGGTGGTACAAGATGGAAGAAATGTGATGCCTAGCCAACGGCAAAACTTTAAGTTTGTAGCTGGGGACGACTTAGCTGATGCTATTCGCACTCACGTAAGCACACACATAAGCAACTCACTCTAGGTAATTAACTGCTCTCAATCATTTTTCATAGCCGTTTTTATAGCCATATTCCATAATCAGGCGCCGATGAGCTGCTTGAGATAAACGATATGAGAACAATATGTTACTCAAAAAAAGGGTAAGCTGAATGGCTTACCCTTTATACTTTTGGAATGCTTTTACAAAACGACCAATGCTAGCTAGCGCGCTGATAGCCCGATCGAAGTTGTACGTCTATTGCTCGAAGCACTGCCGTTCGGTTAATACTTCCAACCAATACCCCATCGTCATCAACCACAGGGTAAACGCGAGGCTTATTTTTAATCAGTAATTGTGCAAGTTCTATTACCGACAGATATGGTTTAATAACCACAACCGGCGCTTTCATTATTTCTGCCACTCGGCAAATCTGTTCTCGGTAGTAACTCGACGCTATCATTTGAGCAATACAATCTTGCTCAGACAAAAAACCAATTACTTTACCTTTAATGTCAATTACTGGGCCTCCACTTTGCCCACAAGCCAATAAAGCCTCTACGGCTTCGGCCACCGTCATATCCCCATTTAATTTCACGGGGTGAGTATTCATATAATCACTGACTAGCAACGATTCCATATTTCTCTCCCGGCCGCGGCGTCTTTTATATTTTTATACAGCCTGAAGACGAGACGGCACTGCTTGTTATAGTAATGATGTAACGCAATGTTATCTTTTTGTAATCAAATTATTTCTGTTACGCTTTAAGCCTAGTAGACTATGCTTATGACAGCTACTTTTTCTATTCGAATTTACTCACTAAAACATTATTTTAAGCGGCTTTTTAAACCAAATTGCGCACTTACCATAAATGTCACATAGCATACTAGCCTAGGCTGGTTTTAACTCCTTTAAAAATACGGCTATCTCATTAATGGCTTCTGGCAATGCATTGTCTATTTCTAGCAATTGTTCATGCTTGGCCAGTCGCTCAATATCACTAAAACGACTTTGCACACGCACTGCGCCAATATCCCCCGCCATACCTTTAATGGTATGAGACACTAGTTTGACTTTAGAGGCATCTTTGTCGTTTACAGCAGCTTTAATTTCATCACATTTTCTAGGCACACTTTCAATAAACATTTCACATATCTTATCGAATAGAACTTGGTTATTCGCTAACCGCATCAAGGCCCGTGATTTTTCCCAAATAGGCGTATCGCTTCCCTCTGACGAAGAAGGTGTGGTAAATGAGATAGATGCTACAGGTGTTGTGGGCAATGCATGTGATGAGGGAGATAAAGGTGATGAAGGCTCAACAAAGCCAGATGTCGATGCCAAAGACGGTCTTTCATCTGCCATTTCATTGTGTACTACGCGAGTTTCGTCCATGACCGATTTACCTAGAAATTGGGGGCTGTAGGCAGACTGGATCCAATTAATAATTTTAGGCTCTACCATGCTTGCCACTATAGGCTTGGTAACGTAGTCGCTCATGCCGGCTGCAATGCACTTTTCCTTTTCCCCTAACATTGCATTTGCTGTCATAGCAATGATGGGCACTTGCTGATGCACTTGCCCTGCGCGGCCATCTCGGATAGCGCTAGTACAAGCATACCCGTCCATTACAGGCATTTGGCAATCCATCAAAATACAGTGAAGATAATGCCCTTCTTTTTCGCATTCCCTTACAATATCTAGCGCCTGTTCACCGTTGTTAGCAATTTTCACCGACACAGGCAAATTATCGAGAACTCCTCTGGCGACCTCTATGTTAATTGCGTTGTCATCCACTATTAATACATGAGCCCCCGCTATGCTCTCTTTTTCCATATCAGTTGCACTGGATTCGACTTGCTGTGCAGGTGGACTATCTACAAACTCAGAAGAAGTACTATCAACGACCTTTAAGAGCTCAGATTTCAATAAGGGCTTTGTTAAAATAGCCGGCGTAAAGTTGGCATAATACGTGGTTTGTTTTCCAATACTTTGCAACATGCAGATATGAGGAATAGATATTTTTTTTAGCAAGTTGTCCCAATTTTCGTCTACGACCGACAAGATAGGATTGTTGTAATCAGTAACAATTACATCAATGGTATCCTAGGAAACCTCCTCGAATGAGACGATGCCGGTGTAGGTTTCTACAACGCTAGCTCCTTCACTAGTCATTAGGGTTTTAATATTTTCTGCAAGCGGCGAATACTGGGCAAACACAGCTAAACGCAACCCGTCCATTTTATTAGATAACGCCAAGTTTTGCTGACTATCTGCCGACGTAACATCATCCACTGAAATCCAAAACGAAAAGGAACTTCCCTGGCCTTGCGTGGAAGAAAAGTTGATATCGCCGCCCAACAGTACACTAAGTTGCTTGCAGATAGATAAACCCAACCCTGTGCCCCCAAATCGGGTAGCAACAGAGGCATCTGCTTGTGTAAAGGCAGTGAATAGCTTCGACTGGTGCTCTTTTGCGATGCCGATCCCAGTGTCGGTTATCGTCACATTCAGCTGGGCGTTATCCTTGTCATTGCGTGTAAGCGACGCAGCGAGTGCCACATGACCTCGTTCGGTGAATTTGATGGCATTATTTACTAGGTTACTGATAATTTGAGATACCCGATGGGGATCTGACACCAATGCTTCAGCTTTTAACTCTGTGGTATCTACAAGAAATTCCAAGTCTTTGTTGTGAGCTCGTACCGCCAATGATGAAGATAATGTTTCTATTAATTGCACAGGATTAAACGCTTGCACGTTCAAGTCTAATTTCCCGGCCTCAATTTTCGACATATCTAATATGTCATTAATTAAAACACTTAAGTTGTTACAACTCACATCCATCATAGACGCCAGTTGTTCCGCTTTAGCAGAAAGAGGCTGACGTTTTAGCAAATTAAGTGAGCCGATTATGCCGTTTAAAGGTGTTCGCATTTCATGGCTTATGCTAGAGATAAACGCACTTTTTACCTGACTAGCTTCTTGGGCTTCATCACGCGCTTCTGCCAGTTGCTTAGTGCGGCTTTGCACTTTCTCTTCAAGCTCTAGATTATTTTTCTCGATAGCGCGTTGGGTATTACGTTCTTTTGTAATGTCGCGTAAAACCACTGCCACGCCTGAATACTGCCCTTGATCCCCCCAAATGGGAGACACCGTAACCGCTAGGCAACTCTCAATACCTGATGTTTGTTTAAATAAAATTTCATCCTGAAAATAGCCGATTCGCGCTACCTCAGCATTTAGGTATTTATCCCAAGCAATGGGGCGTATCGACGCAAAGGCACTGTAGTGATGACCTAAGATGGTTGAGCTTGGTAACCTAAACAACCGCTCTGCGGCCATATTCCAGCTTTTCACTATGCCATCAATATCCATACTGACAATGGCGTCACTAGACCCAGCGACAATGGCGTCACTAGACCCAGCGACAATGGCTGCCGACTCTCCGCGAGCTTCCGCCAATTCAAAGCTCTTTTTGGCACTTCGATGAAAGAACAGTAATACTGCTGCGAACACCATAGACATTGCCAAAAGAAAACCATAAACAGCCAATCGCCTTTCGTTCATTAAACCGGTAATAGTGTCAGCCGGTAGGGCAAGATGCACGTAAACGAATTGTTGCCCTGGGGAACTACTTACCACCACTTTTCGACTCGCAATGAACACGTCACTGACGACACCATCAACCCGCCTACTTACGTGCCTAACACCTTCAAAAACAGGAGAAGAAAATTGCGTTTCCCAAGTGGCTTCTGGCGCAAGGTCTTTGCTGAAATTAAAACGTTTTTGAGGGTGTAAAATGAAGAAGCCTTCATCATCGGTGAGATACAGCTGCTGGGGGAAGATACGAATTCAGTCATGCCGGCTAACGCAATAGAGGTATTTATGTTCATGATGATAAAGCCATACCTTCGGCCGGTTTCGCTAAAAATAGGCAATGATAAACGTAATACAGGTTTGTAAGGGTACTCCACTTTGCCGTATTCGCGGTTAAGACTGATACCAGACATATACAGTTCATTGCGAGATAATTGAGCACTTTCCTTGTAGTAGTCTCTGGTACTTTTTACTTGAAGTTCTCTATCGGCTAACGCAGATATTTTGCCGCCCGATCGTTCAACACGCAGAACCTCCTTGCCATCACCTATACTGATAATTCGTAGTTGATCAACTTCTTCATTATTTTCTATAAAGGCGATGAAAATTGTCTCTAAGCGCTTTTTCCAAAGGGTAAAACTGGTATTTTCTTTAGGATCTACCCCAGCGTTTTCAGTAGCACGGGGAATGCCAGATACAGACGGCGTAGCGTGTAAAAATTTTAAATTATCAGCATATTGAACCGCTTGGCGTTGTGTAAAGCCCTCTATCTCACTCGTTTGATGATTTAACTGGGACGACACATCATCTAAAACGCTTTGCGAAAGATTGCTTTCGAATAGAAAAGCCACTAATACAGTGACTAGGATTGCCCCAACAACAGCGAAACCCAGCATTTTTTGGGAATACTTTGCTCCCAGTTTCTGTTTTATAACCGCTGCCAAGGTGAACTATATTCCAATTATCTGATATACATTAAAAACTAGTTTCAGATTTGCAGATTGGCAAGTTATGAATCAATTTCATTTTAAATAGCTAGGTTTGGTATTCAAACCCACGCAGTGTACACTGCCAGCATGATGACACTTATTCAAAAATGTAACCTAGAACATGCACGAACCTAGCTTTCTTTGGTACGATTTCGAAACGTTCGGTACCAGTGGACAAAAAGATTTACCTTGTCAGTTTGCTGCCATTAGAACCGATCTGGACTTTAATATTATTGGTAAGCCCATTAATATTATGAGCGCCATTGCGAACGATTACTTGCCCCACCCTGAAGCCTGTTTGGTTACCGGTATTACGCCTCAGCAAACCTTGCGAGATGGCTCGAACGAAGCTGATTTTGCCAAGCGTATTTATCAGGAAATGTCGACGCCCAACACCTGCAGTTTGGGTTTTAATAGCATACGCTTCGATGATGAAGTTGCTAGATTCTTGTTTTACCGAAATTTCTATGACCCTTACTCTAGAGAATGGCGAAACGGCAATAGCCGTTGGGATATTATAGACTTGGCTCGAGCATGCTACGCACTTCGCCCTGATGGCATAAACTGGCCCACTCGCGAAGATGGTACGCCTAGCTTCAAATTAGAGCACTTAACTAAAGAAAACGACATAAGCCACGAAAACGCGCACGATGCATTAAGTGACGTTCATGCCACTATTGCCTTGGCAAAGCTAATCAAAGAAAAGCAGCCTAGGTTATTTGAATATGCTTATTCCCTTCGTAGTAAGCACAATGTGGCTAACCAGTTTGATTTAACTAAGCCTTCCGTACTGTTGCATATTTCAGCTAAGTTGCCTGCTAGCCAAGGGTGTTGTACCTGGATAATGCCTATTGCAAAACACCCGACCAACAGTAACGCGATTATTGCTGTAGATTTATCAAAGCCTATCGATAGCCTACTTAACGATTCTCCCGAAGAAATAAAAGCCAAACTTTACGCGCGTTACGAGCCTGGCAGTGATGCCAATAGTTTGCGCCCAGGGTTGAAGCTCATTCATATTAACCGTTCCCCTTTTGTGACTACCGCAAAAGCGATGACTGAGGACAATGCGCATAGATTAGGGTTAGACAGAGATACCTGCCTTGAAAATTATCGCATTCTGGCACAAGAACGTGACTTAGGCATGAAGCTGTCAAACGTGTATGAAAACGACACAGACGACAAAGAGCAAGATATTGATCACGCGCTTTATAGCGGTGGCTTTTTAAGTACTGAAGACCGCCATTGGTGCGACAAAGTGCTAGCATCAAGCCCAGAACAACTTGGCGCATTAGCTGAAGAGACTCAACATGTCGGCCTTAGGGCTTTATTGTTTAGATATAGAGCACGTAATTTCCCGTCTACACTTACTTATGATGAAACCTTGAAGTGGCAACGACATAGACAAGCGCGTTTAACTGATCCCACTTCGTCAGCATCTATTACGCTTGAACACTATATGAGTACGTTAGAACGCCTTGCTCATGAACATGTTGATAACCCCGAAAAACAAGCTATTTTAAGAGCATTATTTCAATATGCCGAAAACCTTTGACGCGGCGCAATGAAACGCATTACATTAAACTTATGTCTAATGCGTTATTGTTCTCTGCAATAATGCAGAAACACGCTTAAGTCTGCAGCGTTAAGGTCGATATTGACTATAGAAAAGTAAGCAAGACTGCTCAAAGGATGAATGTAGTAATGAACGGCGTAACAATAAGTTTTGATAAAACAAGAACCTATATAAATCTGACACTAAACCCTTCAGAGTTCTCTAAAGAAATAGACATACGCCAAGTAAAAACGGAGTTAGCAACCGGTGAAACTAAACGGTTATATGTTTCCGATGCGGCTTTAAAATCGGCTTGCGATACTGCTAATCATTACTTCAAAACCGGTGATAACACCGTAGTCCAAGAGCGAGTTGGTGAGAGACGGAACGCCGAAATAGAGTTTCGTATTCCTGAAGACGCAATGACAGCCAACCTTGTGATCACGTCACCCTACGGTGGAAAATCTCCCACGATAAATACCATTAAGTCTTTAGCCTTAAAAAACAACATTCATCGAGGCCTTGGCACACGCGTTATCGAAGCCATGTTAATGGAAGCACGAAAGTCACCTCCAGGCACCATCATCGAGCGTACAGTAGCAAAAGGCCTACCTGCTAGAAATGGCCGTTCATCGCGATTTATTCCGTTAGTACCCAATGCGCTTGAACGTATATTAAAACCGCAAACCAACGAAGGTGAGCGGGTAGATATGCGCAATCTAGGTGAGGTTATCTGCGTAAAAGTAGACACCCCTGTGCTTCGCAGAACAGAGCCTACCCTAGGCAGAAGTGGTTTTGATGTGCGCGGTAGCAAGCTACCCCCCATTCCTGGTGAGTGGGTAGAATTTCGCAAAGGTACCGGTACCGTTCAGGCTGATAACGATCAAAATTTATTAATGTCATCCATTGCGGGTATGCCGAAATACCAAGACCAAACCATGAATATCGACGATACCTATATTTGTAACGGGGTTAATGTGGGTACGGGTCACGTAAATTATGAAGGTGCAGTGCTGGTTAATGGCGACGTAACAGAAAAAATGCAAATAAAAGCAGAAGGTGACGTTACCATAAATGGTTTCGTCGAGTCTGCTCACATTGAGTCTGGTGGCGATATTATTATCACCGAAGGTGCGATGGGGAAATTAAATGACAGCGCAGGTGAATTCAACTGCCACCTCATAGCGAAAGGCAGTATTCATGTTCAGCATGGTCAAGGTATCGAAATTCACTGTTCAGGCAACATTACCGTTGGCCGTCAATTAGCTTATAGTAAGCTTCACTGTGGTGGCGCCGTTATTGTGGGCCAAATAGACAAACCAATGGGTAACTTGTTTGCTTGCGATATTGTAAGTCAAGATAGAATAGAGGCCGGCACCCTTGGTGCAGTATCTGGTAGCATGCTTAAAGTCGATTTTAGCCCTGGCTTTGCTCAACTACTTGAACGTAAAGATGCGTTAGACGAACTTGTGCGCCAACTACGTGAAAACAATAGCAAGCACAAAGAAAAAATTGATATTTTGAAAAGTAAAAAAGTGCCCAAGGAGCTTAAAACAAAAGTGGCTGAGGCGCTTGAAATGTTCGACAACGAAAACGCGTTGCTTGATTGGATTGAGTCGAAAGTGCTAGAAATTAGCGATGCAAAAGTTCAGTACCAACAAGATATTAAGCTTATTGCCAATAAGAAACTGTACCCTGGTGTAACAGCTAAACTGAACAATCGTAATTGGCGCTCAGAGCGTGAGTATGAGCGCGCCCATATTCATTACGACTCGCACCAATGGCATTACGAACCTATTATTTAAAGCGCTAGCGTTTGCATCGCTAATCTAAACCGCCACGCAGTGTTTAAAAATGTTTACTGCAGCAGGCTAGGCGTCACTTTATCCCACGCTAGTCTGCTATTGATACCTTCGCTATACCCAATCTTTTAGCGTGATACAGCGCCTTCGTTGTGCGCTCAAACCAATCGGTGAAGTTTTCACTCTCTTTTAGTTCAGCTAAGCCCGCACTGACTTGCATTTTAGTATTTTTGGTAAGTACGTCTTCGTCAATACATTCTACAAGTCGATCAGCGAGAACCCGTCCTGCGTCTAAGGTGGTTTGTGGGCACAAAATGATGAACTGTTCGCCTGTGAAGCGTGACACAATATCTACTTCTCTTACGGTCGCAAGACATTGGGACGCAACCTGCTTTAAAATATTTTCTCTATCGAACTCGTTTAATTCACCCCGACAATCGCGCTTAACCTCAATCTCCACAACAATTAACGATGCGGTAGTATGAAAGCGGTGGAAGCGAGAAATTTCTTCTTCTGCTTTTTGAATCATGTGATTGCGGTTATATAACCCAGTCAAAGTATCGTGGGCTGACAAAAATTCTAGGGTACGATTTCTGTCTAACAAGGTCGTTTGCAACGATTCTATTTCATCATTCTTCTGCTTTGTTAAACGTTTAAATTGTGACACTGTTCTATTGCGCCACACTAAGCAAACAATGGCCAACAATACAAAGCACGTGGTTACCACCAGTTTAAAATAATCCCGTTCATAACGAACCTGAACGTTATTCCACTGCTTATAAATATCAACCTTTCGGTTCTCTGGAATAGTGGCAATTGCAGTGTTTAAGATAGGAATAATGTCGCGAGAAGATTTATTCACAGCAAACGCAAGTGAATCGAACGGCTCCGCGTAACCCACAATGCTCACGTTATCTATCTTTTGATTATTGATATGCGTGTTTACGCTTAATAACGAGCCCACCATAACGTCGATGTCTCCTCTTGCTAATTCAGCAAGCCCTTCACTTTCGGTTTGTACTAATTTAAGCCTTAACTCAGGATAATGCCTGGAAATGTACTCTACCTGCCTGTAGCCCTTCACTACCCCAACAGTCCTGTGACCAATGCCTGCGTAACCTTGTAAAATAGGTGTGCCTGAACGGGCAACTAAAATATTGGGTGCTTCAAAATAAGGCGCGGAAAAATAAAGAAACTGTTTTCTAAAGTCAGAAACGTTCAGCATGGAGATGACTTGGCAGGTACCTTCCTGTACGAATGCCAAACTTTGTTCCCATGATTCAGTTGGCACAAGCTTGAAGGTTAAGCCAGAGAGCTCCGAAATAGTATTAATATAATCAGCAGAAATACCAACATGGTTATTATTTCGTATGGCTTCGTAAGGTGCCCAATCGGGATCGACACAATACGTCACCTCACGAGGAGCCGTGTTGTTTGCCGATTGCGGTTGAGAAACGTTCTGTTGAAGCGCTTGTGCTGCTATTTCCACTGAGTAAGAAAGCGTAAGCACAATTACGGAGAAGACAAGGCGTAAACACCTGAAAGAAATCAAAAAGACCACCTAAATACAAATACGTAAAATGCGAAAAATCGCATACCAGAGTATCTAACTTAGCGCCTGCAAATGCAACATCGGTCTAAACTAAAAAATCACGATACCAACACATTCAGCCAAAATTTAGGCAATTTACCCGCCATTTCGTTTCATAGTTGCTACATACTGAAAAACTCGTTTAATTATTCGACACTCGTCAATAATAAATCGAATCTATGCAGCGACGGATAATGAACGCTTTATTAGGATAATTAAAACACAAATGGCACCGGATTGTGGTGCCATTTACTTCAAAGTCATGCTTTTTTGACATCAATCAAGCATGCTGCTTATAGCATTTCAACCGCTAGTGCTACGCCTTCCCCACCCCCAATACATAAAGAGGCAATGCCTTTTGTCGCTTTCTTTTGATTAAGCGCGTGCAGCAAGGTGACCAAGATTCGTGCACCCGATGCGCCAATCGGATGACCAAGCGCACACGCGCCGCCTTTTATATTCACTTTTCGCTCGTCTAATCCCAGCTTTTGAACTGCCAACATAGTAACCATGGCAAAGGCTTCATTAATTTCGAACAAGTCGACTTCATCTTTAGACCAGCCTGCTTTAGAAAGCACATTTTCCATTGCTCCAACAGGTGCTACTGTGAAATTCTCTGGCTCTATAGAATGTGTAGCATGGGCTACCACTTTAGCAAGTGGGGCTAATCCCAGCGCGTGCGCTTTGGATTCACTCATAACGAGTAACGCCGCCGCACCATCTGAAATAGAGCTGGAATTTGCTGCGGTTACCGTGCCGTCTTTTTTAAATGCAGGGCGAAGGGATGGGATCTTTTCTGGTCGCGCAGAACCTGGGCCTTCGTCAGTATCAACGACTACATCGCCTTTGCGGCCTGAGATAGTCACATTTACGATTTCATCTTTAAAACTACCACTGTTAATCGCTTCATGGGCTTTTGAAAGCGAACTAAGCGCGAATTCATCCATTTGAGTTCGCGTAATGTTTTCAGCATCCGCTGTATCTTGCGCAAAACATCCCATCGCCTTACCATCGTAAGCATTCTCAAGACCATCTAACATCATATGGTCGAGTACTTGTCCGTGCCCCATCCGATAGCCTGTTCTTGCCTTTGGCAACATATACGGCGCATTGCTCATACTTTCGAACCCACCAGCTACAACCACTTCAGCGCTACCGGCCTTGATTAAATCGTGAGCCAGCATTACCGCTTTTAAACCAGAACCACACACTTTGTTAATGGTGGTTACGCCTGCGCTAAGAGGAAGGCCTGCGCCTAACGATGCCTGACGAGCGGGCGCTTGACCTAAGCCAGCAGGTAAAACGCACCCCATAATAACTTCATCAACGTGGCTTACATCGAATGTATCGCACACCGACTTAATGGCAGTGGCACCTAGTTCGGTGGCGGCTACCCCAGACAGACTTCCATTGAAGCCACCCATTGGTGTGCGCTTCGCTGCTACGATCACTACTGTTTCACTACTCATCACTTGAACTCCTAACCATTTGTAATTTATGGAATAATATTCAACTAACTTTACTTTCGTATAAAAATGTAGACACCCATGTTTAGATAAGCGAACTATCTCACATATGAAAAATTGACGTTAGCAAAATGTTACTTTACCTTAACGTAAAAGGTAATTAACGTTAACGTAAACCTCAATATATTTAGTGTCAAGAATCCCCTTTCATTCAGGGAAAGTCTTTTTGTAAACAGCACAAGACAACGACATAAGACCAAAGGTACGTGTTATGAATAACAACGAGAAAGAGTCGGTATTCGCGATAGGTGAACTGGCAAAAGAGTTCGATATAACTCACCGATCCATTCGCTTTTATGAAGAGCAAGGGCTACTTAGCCCAAAGCGTACCGGGCAAAACCGTGTGTATGACAACAAAGATAGAGTGAGATTAATGCTCATTCTTAGAGGGAAACGATTAGGGTTTTCCTTAGCAGAAGTTAAAACCTTATTCGAAATGTACGACACCAATGGCAATTCCGCCGTTCAGCTAGGCACCATGTTGGAAATGACCGCACAAAAACGGGCTGTACTTCATCAGCAACTTGAGGATATTCAAAGCCTGATGCAAGAACTCGATGAAGTAGAAGCGCGATGCCGTGAAGAGCTAGCGGAATTAGAACAAGGAAAAATTGCATGAATACCTCCTACCCTACATTAAACTTTGATCTTGGCGAAGATATCGATTTATTGCGCGATCAAGTCTTCCAGTTTGCACAAAATGAAATTGCTCCGTTAGCAGAAGAAGCCGACGCTAATAACCAATTCCCCAATGCATTATGGCCCAAGCTGGGTGAAATGGGTTTGTTGGGGGTTACGGTATCAGAGCAATATGGCGGCGCCGATATGGGTTATTTAGCCCATACCATCGCAATGGAAGAAGTGAGCCGCGCATCAGCAGGTATTGGCCTGAGTTATGGTGCGCATTCTAACTTATGCGTAAACCAGATTTTTAGAAACGGCAACGACGAACAGCGAGAGAAGTATCTGCCTAAATTAGTGTCTGGTGAGCACATTGGCGCGTTGGCCATGAGTGAGCCTAATGCGGGTTCAGATGTGGTGAGTATGAAGCTGCGTGCACAAAAGCGCGGCGATAAGTATATCTTGAACGGCAACAAGATGTGGATCACCAATGGTCCAGACGCCCATACCTTTGTCATTTACGCAAAAACAGACCCACAAGCCGGACCCAAAGGGATCACCGCATTCATTGTAGAACGTGATTTCCCAGGCTTTACCCGCGCACAAAAGCTAGACAAATTAGGCATGCGCTCTTCAAACACCTGTGAACTTGTATTCCAAGACTGTGAAGTACCTGCAGCAAATATTCTGGGTAAAGAAGGCGAAGGCGTTAGGGTGCTCATGAGCGGGCTAGATTACGAGCGATTGGTACTGTCTGGTGGCCCCTTGGGCATTATGCAAGCCTGTATGGATGTGGTTGTACCCTATATTCATGACAGAGAGCAATTCGGTCAATCTATTGGTCAATTTCAACTTGTTCAGGGCAAAGTGGCCGATATGTATACCCAAATGAATGCCGCCAGAGCCTACGTGTACACCGTTGCAAAATCTTGCGATCGCGGTGATACCACCCGAAAAGACGCCGCTGGCGCCATTTTATATTCTGCAGAATTAGCCACCAAGATGGCCTTAGACGCCATTCAGCTTTTAGGTGGAAACGGTTATATCAATGAATATTCCACGGGCAGATTATTAAGAGATGCCAAGTTGTATGAAATTGGTGCGGGTACCTCAGAAATTCGCCGAATGCTTATTGGCCGCGAATTGTTTAACGAATCAAAATAATAATTATAACGTGTCAGTTCAGCTTTTTGCTCTTAACGACAGACTGTGCGGCTCATAAGGTCGCACTGAACAAACAGGAGGGGGTATGCCCGTTCTACGTTCAAAGATAAATACAAAATCAGACACCTTTGTTGCCAATGCGCAGCACATGCAAGCACAAGTAAATGACTTGGTTGCAAAAATAGAACAAGTTTCATTAGGCGGCGGGGCACAAGCTGCCCAACGCCATCAATCACGCGGAAAATTACTTCCCCGAGACAGAATTAACGCCTTAATTGACGACAACACGCCCTTTTTGGAAATAGGCCAATTGGCGGCGTGGGATGTGTACGACGATTATGTACCCTGCGCGGGCGTAGTAGCCGGTATAGGTTGCGTGGAAGGTATTGAGTGCATGATAGTGGCTAACGATGCCACGGTAAAAGGCGGCAGTTACTACCCGCTTACCGTGAAAAAACACTTACGCGCACAAACCATTGCAGAAGAAAATAACCTGCCGTGTATTTACTTGGTAGATTCAGGCGGTGCGAACCTACCCTATCAAGATGAAGTGTTTCCCGACAAAGAACACTTTGGCCGTATTTTCTTTAACCAAGCCAACATGTCGGCAAAGAATATTCCACAAATTGCGGTGGTAATGGGGTCATGCACAGCTGGCGGTGCCTACGTGCCCGCCATGGCAGATGAGAGCATAATTGTAAAAGAGCAAGCCACCATCTTTTTAGGTGGACCACCACTAGTGAAAGCAGCGACAGGTGAAGTGGTAACTGCCGAAGAGCTTGGCGGCGGTGACGTGCATACCCGAATTTCAGGGGTAGCAGACCAATTAGCCAATAACGATCATCACGCACTATCTCTTGCAAGAAATGCAGTTTCTAGGCTTAACCGTACCAAGCATGTTGCATTAGATGTGGCAGAGCCGAAGCCCCCGCGCTTCGATGCTAAAGAGATTTACGGCATCGTGCCTGCCGACTCAAAACAAACTTACGATGTGCGAGAAATTATCGCTCGGGTAGTAGATGATTCAGACTTTGATGAATTTAAACCCTTATACGGCACTACGTTAGTGTGCGGATTTGCGCGCATCTTCGGTTATCCGGTGGGCATCATTGGCAATAACGGCATTTTATTCGGCGAAAGTGCACTAAAAGGCGCACACTTTGTTGAATTATGTGCAATGCGTAAAATTCCCCTCGTATTTTTACAAAACATCACTGGTTTCATGGTGGGTAAACAGTACGAACATGGTGGGATAGCTAAACACGGCGCCAAGATGGTTACTGCCGTTGCGTGTGCCCAAGTCCCTAAAATTACCGTATTAATTGGCGGTAGTTTTGGTGCAGGAAACTACGGGATGTGCGGCCGTGGATACGATCCCAGGTTCTTATTTATGTGGCCAAATGCTCGCATATCGGTAATGGGCGGCGAACAAGCCGCTGGCGTACTCGCTCAAGTGAAGCGGGATCAAAAAGAACGTGCAGGTGAAGCCTGGACCGACGAACAAGAGCACGCCATCAAACAACCGGTTATCGACACCTACGAGAAACAAGGACATCCATATTATGCCTCAGCCAGATTATGGGACGACGGCGTTATCGACCCTGCTGATACCCGCACAGTGTTAGGCCTATCGTTATCTGCGGCATTAAATCAACCTATACCCGACACCCGCTTCGGTGTCTTTCGCATGTAGTTGAGGGGAATTTATTATGGAACAAGCAGTTACTTATCACGTAGACGAAAGAAACGTTGCCCTTATTACGTTAAACCGCGCTGACAAACACAATGCATTTAACGATGACATGATAGCTACGTTAACCGAGCTATTTACCCGCGCTGGCAACGACAGCAGCGTTCGCGCCGCAGTTTTACAAGGCGAAGGAAAGAGCTTCAGTGCTGGTGCCGACCTTGAATGGATGAAGCGCATGGCGCAGTACGATGAAGCCAAAAATCATATCGACGCAATGGCGCTGGCTACTATGTTACACACCTTATACACCTTGCCAAAGCCCACTATTGCCCGCGTGCAAGGGGCGGCATTTGGCGGCGCGGTTGGTCTTATTGCTTGCTGCGATATTGCCATTGGAAGCAAATTAAGCAAGTTCTGTTTAAGCGAAGTAAAAATAGGCTTAATTCCCGCCACTATCAGCCCTTACGTGATAGAAGCCATGGGGGCACGGGTGTGTCGACGCTATTTTCAAACCGCAGAAGTCTTCTCTGCCCGCCGAGCTCGCAGGCTAGGACTGCTTAGCGAGGCTGTGACCGAAGATGAACTTGATAGCACTATAGACGATATTGTCACCCAAATTTTAAAAAACGGACCCGTGGCGGTATCGCAAGCCAAAGCCTTAGTGCAGCAAGTTGCCAATGCGCCTATTAATGCTGAATTGCTTGATGATACAAGCAAACAAATTGCCAAAATAAGAACCTCGAAAGAAGGGCAAGAAGGCTTGGGGGCGTTCATCGAAAAGCGCGCCCCAGCGTGGCAGGAGAAACAAGCATGATCAAAAAATTACTGATTGCTAATCGCGGCGAAATTGCATGCCGAGTGATGCGTACAGCCAAAGCCATGGGTATTCAAACGGTGGCGGTTTATTCAGACGCTGATGCAAATGCCTTACACGTTTTACAGGCGGATGAAGCGGTTTATTTAGGCCCTGCCCCCTCGAAAGATAGCTACTTGCGCGGAACTGCAATTATTGAATACGCCAAAAAGCTTGGTGTAGATGCCATCCATCCTGGGTATGGTTTTTTATCTGAGAATGCCGAATTTGCTAAAGCATGTGCCGCGCACGATATTATATTTGTGGGCCCACCTGCGTCTGCCATAGAAGCCATGGGATCTAAATCTGCGGCCAAGAAAATTATGGAAGATGCCGGCGTGCCTTTGGTGCCAGGTTATCACGGAGATGATCAAGATGAGGCTACCTTAAAGCAAGCCAGTGATGCAATGGGCTATCCTGTGTTGCTTAAAGCTGCTGCCGGCGGCGGCGGTAAAGGCATGCGTCAGGTGTGGAAAGAAAGCGAGTTTTCGGCGGCGCTAAGTGCAGCAAAAAGGGAGTCGATGGCAAGCTTTGGCGATGAACATATGTTGGTTGAAAAATACCTCACCCGGCCGCGCCATGTTGAGATACAAGTTTTCTGTGACACCCATGGTAATGGCGTGTATCTATTTGAACGTGACTGTTCAGTGCAGCGTCGTCATCAAAAAGTGATAGAAGAAGCACCTGCCCCTAATTTTCCTGCCAATATTCGGCAGCAAATGGGCGAAGCGGCCCTTCAAGCAGCAAAAGCGATTAATTATGTAGGTGCGGGAACCGTTGAGTTTTTGTATGACGAAGACGGCTCGTTCTATTTCATGGAGATGAATACCCGCTTGCAAGTAGAGCACCCTGTTACGGAAATGATTACCGGTGAAGACTTGGTTCGCTGGCAGCTTGATGTAGCAGAAGGAAAAACCCTGCCCAAGACCCAATCAGAATTAACGCTAACGGGACACGCATTCGAAGCGCGTATTTACGCCGAAGATCCCAACAATGATTTCTTGCCCGCCAGCGGCACGCTCTCGCTTATCAAGACACCCATGCTATCAAGCCCGACTTCCTATCAAAATAGCCAGTCGCTAAACAAGACACCCACGTTATTTAGCCAAGGATCAACAAGTAAAGTACGCATTGATACCGGCGTACAGCAAGGTGACGACATTAGCGTTTATTACGACCCGATGATATCTAAACTCGTTGTATGGGGTGAGAACAGAGAAGCTGCTTTAAAACAATTAGTTAGTGCACTTAAGCAATATCACATTGACGGCGTAACCACGAATATTGATTTTCTTATCGACGTGGCTTCAAGTGCGCCTTTCATTAGCGCTGAATTAACCACAACTTTTATTGATAAACATACTGACACCCTGTTCAACAATCAGAGTCAATCAGTTGATGCTGAGCTTCCCGCAATAGCACTTTTGTCTGTACTTTCACGTAATCAAAGTACAGCGAAGAGTAATTCACTGCCCTCACCTTGGGGGATTGTTGGCTCGTGGCGCCCCAACATGGGATATCAAGAATCCCTTTCGATTATGATGGGTGATGAAGTTCATTCACTCACAATAAAACATATCGCCCAATCAGGTAATAGCCTGAATCAAAAAGGTATTTCCCTTGAGGTAATCACGGATACGGAAAGCATTGAAGCAACTGGTCATCTTGCTGGTGATGAATTAATTGCCTCTGTAGATGGAGTAAGACGGACATACCATTTCTCGAACAACGAAGGTCAATTTGGCTTATTTAGTCAAGACTCAACCTGCCATTTTAAGGTCTTAGCACCTGATATGGGGGATGACGACAACCACAGTGGTGCAAGCTTAGATGCACCAATGAATGGTACCGTGGTGGCTCACTTAGTTGAGGTTGGTAGTAGCGTCAAAAAAGGTGCACCGCTACTTATTATGGAGGCCATGAAGATGGAACATAGTATTACAGCGCCTTGCGACGGTGTGGTGCAAGGCTATTATTATCAACCTGGTGAGTTGGTAGATGGAGGCTCAGTGCTAATTGATTTCGATTCTGAGTCAGAAGTTGAATGAGTGTGGAAACCGCTATGAAGACACCCATCGTAAATTCACCCTCTAACCCTGCGACTCACTTTCCCTCTAAAGTGAGGATCGTGGAAGTTGGTGCTCGTGACGGGTTGCAAAATGAAAAGGCGATTCTTAGCGCTAAAGACAAAATACATCTCATCAATTTGCTTAGCGCAAGTGGTTTAAAGCGTATTGAAGCTGGCAGCTTTGTTTCTCCCAAGTGGGTTCCTCAGATGGCAGATTCTGACGCAGTTTTCAATGGAATTAGCCGTTCCAATGATGTTATCTATTCAGCCCTGACCCCTAACCTAAAAGGGTTTGAAGCTGCGCTGTCTGTTGGCGTTGATGAAGTTGCTATATTTGGCGCGGCTTCTGAATCTTTTTCTCAAAAAAATATTAACTGCTCAATCAGTGAAAGCCTAAAAAGATTCGAGCCCGTTATTGCGGCCGCAAACACGCATAATATCCCAGTTAGGGGCTACGTATCTTGTGTGATGGGCTGCCCTTATGAAGGAGAAATATCTAGCGACTCGGTAGCGCAGGTTTCCAAGGGTCTACATGATATGGGCTGCTATGAAATTTCACTTGGCGACACCATTGGAACCGGCACTCCAGCATCTACTGCTCGTTTGCTCGAAAACGTTTGCCACCACGTACCAGTTGCCGACTTAGCTGTCCACTTTCATGACACCTATGGCCAAGCATTAGTCAATATCTACACCGCGCTACAATTTGGTATATCGAGCATAGATAGCGCTGTCGCAGGCCTTGGGGGCTGCCCATATGCTAAAGGCGCCAGCGGAAACGTGGCGACAGAAGACGTTCTGTATATGCTAAATGGACTTGGAATTGAAAGTGGCGTAAGTATGGATAAGTTGCTTGTTGCCACTGAATTTATCTCTTCTGTATTAAACAGAAAACCAGTGTCTAAGGTAGCTAATGCATTGCTTGCCAAGGTAAATTAGATTCACTTCCTTCGGCATTTAGCGCAACCAAGACATCCATTGTAAAATAAAGGGTCAATTCAATAGTACTATCAAGACACCCTTAGTAAAGGTCAGCTAACCGGACACCCACGATAATACAAAGAATCAATTCGATTAATTCACACCTAAGATACAGGTTCATCAATTGCAATTGATTGCTAGCATGGACGTATATGAATTTACTGGATGTTAGCCGTGCCGCAATCAAGACGCAGCCAAATCAGCCTTGCTGATACTCCTTATTATCACTGCGTTTCACGCTGCGTTAGGCAATGCTACCTATGCGGTGTTGATCAGAATTCGGGAAAAAGCTTCGAACATCGAAGAGGCTGGGTCGAGCGCCGCTTATTAGAGTTAGCTTCGGTGTACTCCATTAATATTTGTGCTTATGCGGTGATGAGCAATCACGTTCATGTAGTCCTGCATGTTGATAAACAAGGTGCCAATTCATGGAATCTAGAGCAAGTTCTAACCCAATGGCACCGTATCCATAAAGGCACTCTACTTACCCAAAGGTATCTTAAGGGTGAGCGCCTCTCGGAAGCCGAATTACAAACAGTAACCGATACTGCTGAAGTTTACCGCCAGCGCCTGTACGACATTAGTTGGTTTATGCGAAACCTTAATGAGTTCATCGCTAGGGCAGCTAATAAAGAGGATGAGTGTACAGGACGATTTTGGGAAGGAAGGTTTAAATCCCAAGCTTTATTAAATGAAAGCGCCCTACTTTCCTGTATGGCTTACGTGGACTTAAATCCGGTTAGAGCTAATATAGCGACAACGCCTGAAAATTCTAGGTACACCAGTATTCACTCACGAATACAGGCAATGAAGTGCAATTCGAATACTTCTGAATTACTACCGTTCACAGGAGAGTGTGAACAACACGACTCCAAACTATTATCCGTTGGCCTACCCGACTACCTTGAACTCGTCGATACAATGGGAAGAATCATTCGTGACGACAAACCAGGTTACATAAATAGCAATTACGCCCCGATATTGTCTAGATTAGGGATAAAACAGATGCATTGGCAGACGCTTACCACTAGCTTCGAAAAGTTATTTAGTTATGCGGCTGGGTGTGAAGTTACAATGAGAAAGTTTAAGCAAAATACCAATAGGCAGCGAGTAAGGGGAATAAAGAACGCAAAATTGCTTTCCCACGCAAGTTAGTTACTGTCTTCTGTTCGTAAATATGAGCTAAATTGATAAAAGTCTCCCTTTTTGACTCTCCAACCCATTAACGTTAAAGGTTAATTTGTAGCCCTACCTTAGTGGTAACACTACGTCCTTACTAACCTTTTTTAAACTGTCTAAATAAGCACATCACATCCATAAATAATCGCCGAGTCAAATACTTGGGCCTTTTTAAACTTCTGCTCGGCTAATAAAACTAACGAGACACCCACTGTATTTCCTTGAGCAGGAATGAGATTAAAAACCTTCATTAGGGTGGATGTCCTCATATCTTTTATATTTTCACCACAAATCCTAGTTAAATGTAAACTTGGGTGTCTTCGTAAAATTAAGTAGTCTTATAAGCTAAGGTTTCCCTGATAACCTTCTTAAGATGGGTGTCCTGTTAGCTCTCTGATAGCGTTATTAAGTTGGGTGTCTTGATAACTCTCTTGATAACTCTTATAACGTCTGAGAATTCTTAATCTAAGCAGGTTCTCGATTACCACTTAATGCCAACCAAGACTCATTAGCTTTCCAGGTCGTTAGCCATTGTGAAACTTGATTAGCTGGCATAGGCTTAGCAATGCCATAGCCTTGCGCTAACACACATCCCAAGTGGATAAGCGCAACGCCGTGTTCAACTGACTCTACGCCTTCCGCAATCACTTCTCGTTTAAATGCTTTTGCTAATCCCACAACACCTTCAACAATCGCTAAGTCATCGGTGTCATCTAACATGTCTCGTACAAAGCTTTGGTCAATTTTGATTAAGTAAGCTGGCAAACGTTTAAGGTAAGTAAGTGATGAGTAACCAGTACCAAAGTCATCTAAAGCAAAGCTAACCCCTAAATCGTGACACGCATTCATTGTTGATGATACTTGAAAGGTATCTTGAAGCGCGCTGGTTTCCAAAATTTCCAGCTCTAAATAGCCTGGGTCTACGTCGGGGTGCGCCGCTAAAAGTGTTTGTAACCGAGAAGTAAAGTTGTCTTGCTGCAGTTGATGTGCACTAATATTCACACTTACGGGCAATGAAATACCGCGTCTCTGCCAATGCGAAATTTGTGTTAAAGCCGCATCAATAACCCACTCTCCTACTTTCAAGCTGATACCATGTCCTTCAATAACTGGCAAAAATTCGAGCGGTGGAATCAAGCCGCTTTCAGGGTGCTCCCAGCGGAGCAAAGCTTCTACACCAATCACTTCACCAGAGCGCATATTCACCTTAGGTTGGTAGTGTAAGACAAACTCTTTGCGATCCAACGCAACCCGAACATTATCAATGCTCTTGTTATAGGAATTAATCGCGTTATCTTGCTCTAAATCGAACTGATGATATCGGTTTTTCCCCCCCTGCTTTGCAACATACATGGCTTGGTCTGCGTGGCGTATCAACTGATCCGCATCTACGTTATCTTGAGGGAAAACAGTCACGCCAATACTGGCCGACACTTGCATAACCGCCTCAGCAATATTGACGGGGGCCGACGCAGATTTAAGAAGTCGATTTAGAACATGCTCACAGTCACTAAACTCATCCAAATTAGCCATAATAATAATGAATTCGTCACCGCCAATACGTGCAATTGTATCTCCTGCTCTCAAGCTAGCTTTTAAGCCATTGGAGACTTCAACCAAAAACTGATCACCAATGTCGTGTCCGTAATTATCATTAATCGCTTTAAAACCATCTAAATCCATAAATGCGACGGCCAGTGAATTTTGTTGTAGCTGACTGTGCTTAATGGCTTGATTAAGTCGCTTGGCAAGCAACACTCTGTTAGGTAAGTTGGTCAGCAGATCATAATGCGCTATTCGTTCTAACTTACCTTCATTGAGCTTAATTTCGGATATGTCGGTTGAGAGTGATACATAGTGTTGCACCTGCCCTTCCGCGTCTTTGACCGCACTAATTGTGACCATCTCAGGATAAACTTCACCATCCTTACGACAGTTCCAAATCTCACCTCTCCAGTGCCCATCGGTGTTCAACGTATTCCACATGTTTTTATAAAACTGCGCGCTGTGTCGTCCAGACTGAAGAATTCTAGGGTTCTTCCCTAGCACTTCCGATTTGCTGTAACCGGTGATTCGGCACAACGTATCGTTTACTTCAATAATAGTCGCTGAGGCGTCGGTTATGATAATTCCTTCGTTCGCATGAGTGAAAACGCTAGCAGCACGCTTTAGTGTCTCTTCGGAACGATTCTTTTCGATAGCGATACTCGCTAAACTTGCAGTTTGCTCAATTAGCGCAAGATCAGTATCCGAGGGATTATTAATACTAGAGTGATAAATAGCAAAAGTACCGAGCACAGCGCCTTGCGTAGAACGAATTGGTTCAGACCAACAAGCTCCTAAATTAGCGCGTTCAGCTAACGCTTTGAAATTTTCCCAGTAAGGGTGTGTTTGAATATCTGCCACGATGACACGTTCGTTAGTAAACGCCGCTGTACCGCAAGAACCCACGCCCATACCTATCTCTACACCATCAATAGCATCGGTATAAAATTTAGGAAGACTAGTTCCAGTTCCGTTGCGCAGATGCCCCCCTGAATCCTCAAGGATCAAGATGCTGCACATCATTTCTGGGTTATTAAGCTCAACCACGCTGACAATGGCGTCTAGCACCTTTTTTAGAGGTTCTCCGCTGGTAATGAGTTCTAATACCTCGCTACGCGTTGTTTCTCTTAACTCGTTCTGCCTGCGTTTAGTAACGTCTCGGATAACACCAACAATAAATCGTCTATTATTGCGGTCGATAAATCGGCTCAGTTTAGCAAGTACTACCCGTGCCTGGTTGCCCTTACCTTGCAGGGCTTGCTCTATGACTTTATCTTCTCCGGTATCTAAAACATACTGATCGCTGTGCGCTAACTTCACCAATTCTTGTGGGTAAATTTTATTTGAGAAGGTTTTTCCAATGAGTTTTTTTCGAGAAACGTTTACAAGCTCACAAAAGGCGTTGTTAGCAACTAAAAGTTTACCCTCCCCGTCTTTTATAAATACAGGGTCAGCTGATATATCCAAAAACGCATTAAGATAACCCTCTAATTCCTCGGGATCTTTTACTGGCAATGCTGCCGGGCCATTGTTTTCTTGCTGTTTATAAGACATATGTGAAACCAAACTTGATTACTAAAGCCACGTTCGCCCAATATCGACTGATATATAAATTGGGTTTCAGAAATGCAATCACGGTAATTTGCACGGCGTTCGACCTCCTATTCCCTTATTTTTCCCTTGGTAACATAAGCGTAGTACAAATCGCCATAGTGAGCATTGCTACCATAATGTACACCACTGAAAAGTCGATAAAAGACGATAAAATCGCGTACAATCCACCAAAGCCAAGTAAAATAAGGCCTATAGCTGTATTTGAAAAACCGACTAATTCAGTCCTGTCTTGTCCATCTTTAATATCTAAACTGTAAGTTTTGCGCCCTGTTCGCACACCCGCATGAGCAATAGAAAGAATAAAAAACAACCCTGCAGACATCCACAAATTTTCAGGCTCCATAGCAAGTAAGCCAACACAGGCAATTATTGCCAAGGCACCTGACAATTGAAGGGTGAATCGAGCGCTTTTATCTGCAATTTTTCCCCAAAGAAAAGAAGAAAGCATAGAAGCTAAGGCTTGTGCAGCAAGATAAAACGGGAGCAAAGATTTAGCGCTTTGTGAACTTTCCAGCATAAAGTATGGCGCCACTAGCGCAGAGTGGACGAACAACCCCCTCACAAAAACGAACCGATATACCGTGTTGTCAAAACGCCAATTAAACAAAGACTTATTTTTAGATTCTTCTATTTCAACATGGGTTTTTATTGAAAACATTAAAAATAGCGTGACACAAAATGCAAGCGCTGATGACCCTAGCAAAATATAAAGTGAATAGCCTTCAAGCTCTTTTTCAAAATACACCAAAGGTACTGCGGCGCACAACGTCATCACACCAGACGCCGTGGAAGCTAACCCTACTAACTTCCCCCGTTCCCCTTTTTGACTGACATCGGCTTCCATGTCTTTTACGGTAAGTGAGCTTGCAGAGCGGCCTAAACTAAGAAATACAAGCGAAGCGAGTATAATTAGCCCAGCCACAAAACCTTCGGTGACAAGCGCGGCAGCTAACATGGTACATATGGCCGATACCTGTACAACCATACCCAATCGCCAAACGTGGTGTCTAGCGCTTTTCCTGCGTAAATACATACCAATTAGGGCTTGGGGTAATAGTGCGCCAGATTCGCGAATTGGCACCAACCACATCACCATCCAGCCAGGAGCCCCTAAAGAGATTAATAGTGCGGGTAATGTAGTTTTTGCAGACGCCAGTAAATCGGCCAATTTATTAAAAGCTAGGCCTACAATTAGACGACGTTTATTTCCCAGCATGTCCTTTCCTAAGGTAATTTCACGAAATCACAAATGCGACTACTCAGCAAGCGTACCAAAATCAATTTTAGCATTACTTAAAGAACTTTATACTAAAAACCCTTGATACTTGATCATGCTGCGTTTATGGGCACTATATCGTACTAACACACTGAACAATCTTAACAATTAGGCCAATTTAGAACTAAAAGCTTATCGAGACACCCATTATAAACTGACTGACCCACTAATTTGTTCAAGTACGATCGCGAGGGTTCCATCAGAGTTTTACATTATATTTTAAACACTATCATGGGTGTCTCATTAACGCTTTTAAGACGACCAAAGCATGGGTGTCTCATTAACGCTTTTAAGACGACCAAAGCATGGGTGTCTTCATAATGATGTATTGTTTCTAAACGTGGGTGTCTCGATAACGTCGATAACGCCAATAACATCAGCTAGCAGCACTAGAAAATCCATTTGAATTTCTAGTGCCAAAAATGAAAAAAGCCGAGTTCGCTTTGGAAAATATCCATATAAGCGAACTCGGCTTAGTCTGTAGTGAAGATTATTTGGCGCTTTGGCGCTAAGGTAAAACCTAGGCTAAATTACTACCCTTTATTTTCTACAACAGTTTTCAAATTTTCTAATCCCATTTCGAAATCTGGGCCAATCATGCCATCCATCATAAGTACGAAGTAGCGGCTGATAATATTGTTACCAACGTCGCCGGAGTCAACCCATGTTACTTTGGTAGCCTCACCTGCGGGCGATATTACCAATGAACCTGTCGAACCCATTTCCCATTCAGGAAAAGCCAATGAGTAAACTACCTTTTTATTGTGTTCTAAATCGGTAATTTTCATCTCCCCATTGCCTTCCGTCACGCTTTTCCAAGATGACATCATTCCAATAGCTCTATCTGGTCCGGAGTAATCGATTTCCATACTAGGGTCCCGTTGAAACCAAACGCCCCAGTTTTGCCATGCCCGTAAATCGACGACATCGGGATAAATTTCTTCAGGTTGCGCATTAATCAAAATACTTCTTTCAACTTTATATTGCTTTGGCAGGAACAGCCCAACCACAACCACCAAAGCAATCAGTAAGCCCACACCTAAAACTATCTTCTTTAAAACTGCCATCTAAAACTCCATGATAATCACATAGGATTAGAAATATATAACAATTATTTAACAAATGGCACTGGTGATTGACAAAAGTCTCCACTTAAATAATGAATTACCATTTCGCGAACATAATCAGCATCAACACTTGCCACCCAGGAGATTGAGCTCCCTGATTTGTCGCAAAGGTATGTATGTCCAGCATTCGGCGTGGTTGTGCTTACTGCAACCTGACCGGTTTCAATACGTAACTTGTCTTCTGGCAACGCTAAGATACAGGTAGAAAGAATATCCCATAAAAAATACGTAAATTCATAAGACGGAATAGACGTTACCGTAGACGCCCAGAATTGACCAGATAGGTCTGATACTGGCGTATTTTTTACCGCAAGTTGCTGCAAGAAATCCCAACTAACTGGCAAATCGTTGGTGGCATCTAAAGGCACCAATAGCAAATTTACACCACTATCTACCAATGCTTTAGTCGCCTTAGGATCCCAATATGCATTCCACTCTGCTGAACCGTCATGATCATGCATAGCCACATTACCTTTAACCTTCACCGCACCTCCCATCCACACTACCTTTTGTACGTTATCTACCAGGTCTGGACTTTGGGTCAGCGCGGCGGCTAAATTGGTTGCAGGGCCAGTCATTAACACGGTGACAGGCTCAGCAGCATGAGCTAATGCATCTTGCATCCATTCATGAGCGGCCTTGGTTTCTACTTTCACTTCATCATGAGACGTACGCAACATCAAAGGTGTAGCATGGCACATTTTAGGCTGAGCCCGCCATTCAGGCGGAAACGGATTTGGGCCGGCTAACTGCCCTACACTCACGGGAATATGAGTGTTCCCTGTCAATGTTAAAATTTTACGAGTGCTAAGCAAAGCATCATCAGGATAACAATCGGCCGGCGTAATGGTGACACCCACCACATAAATATTAGGCAAACGCAGCAAAAGTATTAACGATAATAAATCGTCAATACCACCATCGTGGTCAAAAATAACTGGGGTAGTAGAAGACATAAAAAATCCCTTAAGAAAAAAATAACGTTTTTTTTACATAGTTCAGTAAAACGCCGTGGCTTTATATTTATTCTTGTGTAATATGAAGTTAGGTTATCATAAAACCTAATTTTCAAGGGCAATATTCTACTTACTACGCCCTAGTGCAATCGGTATGAATTACGGTTTTTACACATTCATCGACACCGCAAAATTGTGTCTTAAAAAATGGAGAACGAGGACATGGCAGATCAGAGTCCACGCTATATTAGTAATCTGACTCGTGATACCTACGCATTGATTCTGGCCGGCGGCCGAGGGTCACGTTTGCATGAGCTAACAACATGGCGTGCAAAACCTGCTCTCTATTTCGGTGGTAAATTTAGAATTATCGACTTTCCCCTTTCCAATTGTATCAACTCAGGTATTAGGCGAGTTGGTGTAGTTACCCAATACAAATCACACTCCTTGATAAGGCACTTAGTGCGCGGTTGGGGGCACTTCAAGAAGGAACTTGGCGAGTCGGTAGAAATTCTACCCGCTTCTCAACGATTTTCAGATAGCTGGTACGAAGGTACCGCCGACGCAGTATTCCAAAATATCGACATTATTCGAGACGAACTCCCCAAGTACGTAATGATTTTATCTGGCGACCATATCTATCGCATGGATTACGGTACTATGCTAGCTCGTCATGTTGAAAGTGGCGCAAAAATGACCGTGTCATGTATGTCAGTGCCTATCGAAGAAGCTGCCGGTTCATTTGGTGTTATGTCCGTTGACGAAAACTTCCGTATTAATGGTTTTGCAGAAAAACCTGAGCATCCGGCTCCCCTACCTGGCGATGATACCCGCTGCCTAGCATCAATGGGCAACTATGTTTTCGATACTGAATTTCTTTTCGAACAATTACGAAGAGACGCTGAAACCTCTGGCTCACAGCGTGATTTTGGTAAAGATATTATTCCGTCGATTATCAAAGATCATCCCGTGTATGCGTTTGAATTTGAAAGCACCGGCGGTGGCGATGCCTATTGGCGAGATGTAGGTACCATTGATTCATTTTGGGAAGCCAATATGGAGATGGTTGCGCCGGTTCCACAGCTTAATTTGTACGATCAGAAGTGGCCTATCTGGACCTACCAAGAACAATTACCGCCTGCAAAATTTGTGTGGGAAGATCACGACAGACGCGGTGAAGCGATTAATTCGGTTGTGTCTGGCGGTTGTATCATTTCTGGTTCAACCCTTCGCGGTACCATTTGCTTCTCTAACGTAAGAGTTCACTCGTACGGGCTTATAGAAGATGCGGTAATTTTGCCTGATGTAGAAATTATGCGTCATTGTAAACTAAGAAAAGTACTGCTAGATAGAGGCTGCGTTATTCCAGAAGGCACCGTTATCGGCTACAACCACGATGACGATAGAGCACGAGGATTCCGTGTTTCAGAAAAAGGCGTGGTGTTAGTTACAAGAGAAATGCTAGGCCAACCTGTTGGCGGCCTATCTCCTAACTAATAGCTAGTTATTCCATTTTGAAATAGTGGTTGATATGAGTTCAGCCACTGCTTCAGGATGTTCTAGCGGAAACATATGTCCCCCTTTAAATTCAGTATGGTCAATGTTGTTATGCTGAATTAACCTTTCGTACATAGCCGGTCTGCACACGGCACCATCTTTAGCCGTTACCAGCAATGCCGGACACTTCAATTTACCTTTATACTTACCTAAATTGTGCGGTACATTGCGAAACAGCGACGCTTCTACCTCGGCTTTAAATGTTAGCGATGTCAGCTCACCTTTAGTGTGGGTTACATGCTTTACATAATCACGAATACACCGCTTATCCATATTACGAAACAACGCTTTTCCTTGAAAATACGCTTCCATATCAGTATGAGATGGCCATTGCGTATTTCGCGTTTCAGCTAGCTTTGCTGGGGTTAATTTATTAATTAACGGTGTCTTCTTTGCAAAGCGAAAAAAGTAACTCATGGGCCCCATCACTAATGGAGGATCAAGCATGATAAGCCCACGAAATAAGCTGGGCTCTTCGCAGGCTGCCATGTATGAAATCACCGCACCAAAAGAATGCCCTACCGCATAAACACCTCTACTGTCGGTGTTTTCGGCTTTTATGTGTTTAATAAGCTCATTAACTTGATTGCGCCAATTCGCATTTACTGGCAATTGAGGGTCGTGACCAAACCGGTCGACATGAAGACGATGAAAGTGCTCAGGTAATGAAGAAAAAAGCGCGTTATAACTACCTGCAGGAAATCCATTTGCATGGGCAAAGTGAAAACTTATATCGGTTTTCGACAATGAAATACTCCTTCACGAAAAGCGGTACCAAAGCTATACGTAGCGATAGCAAAGCGGGAAAAGTAAGGGCTGGTAAACCAGCCCTTAATTAAAACAACATGTTAATTATGAAGAAGATAGTACTACAGCCCTCTCGACTCTGCCATCTCCCAATCTTTAACAATTTTAGTACTGGTCCATAAGAACACGATAATAGAAAGCGCATAAGGCACAATCAAATACAGTAAAGATTGACGAAGAGCTTCAACTTCACCCAACGACGGCACTAACGCTTGGCTTATAATACCGGTAATCGTTGGACCACCGCCCAATGCAATTATGTTCAATACAAAGAAAAACAATGCAGTAGACATAGCACGAACATTAATAGGTGCAAGAGTTTGCGCCATGGCAAAGCTTGGGCCTAAATAGGAACCACTAGTGAAGAGTAAGAACGTCATTAACCCTACTGACAACCATAAGTCGTTAACTTGAAGGGAAAAATACAACGCTGGGACACCAATAATTAGCGCAATAGCAGGTAACAACGCATACGCTTTCTTATTTTGTTTACCCCACCTATCGGCAATATAACCACCCAGCCACACGCCTAACGCATAAGCAGAGCCATTGATAATACCGAACGCAATGAGCAACTGCGTTATATCTAGCCCTGCAAAGGCACGTACATAATAATCGATGATCCATGTTGAAATGGCGTAGTTGCCGAACGAGCCAAAGGAAATACCTAACGCCATTCCCCACCACGTCGGAATCTTCAACAAAGATTTGAGTGAAGCTGAAACACTGGGCTTTTCAGCGTAATCAGTTTGTACTGACTCGGTGCGTTTTGGCTCTTTTACCGTAAACTTGAGTAGTAGCGCTAGTATTACGCCTGGTAACCCCACACTAATCATTACGGTACGCCAATCAGCGGAACCGCCTTGTAAGAAGAATGCAGAAGCAAAGAATGCCAACATCACGCCAAACGGAATACCCAATGAGTACACCGCCAATGCGCCAGCACGTTTTTCTTTAGGAAATAGGTCGGAAATAATACTGTGTGAAGGTGGGCTGCCACCTGCTTCACCAATGCCCACACCAATTCTAGCCAGCGCCAGTTGGGTGTAGTTCATGGCAAGCCCCGAAGCAGCGGTAAACCCACTCCATAGGGTGAGCGAGATAGCAATGATATTCACGCGACTATAGCGATCGGCAAGCCACGCAATAGGAATGCCCACCACGGTATAAAGAATGGCAAAATAAACACCCTTTAATAAGCCTAACTGCGCGTCATCTAAACCCAAATCAGCTTTAATGAATGGAGAAAGGATGCCTATGATCTGTCTATCAATAAAATTAAATGCGTAAACCAGCGTTAGTATCACTAACACATAATTTCTGTAGGCGCGGGACGTATCCGCTTTCTCTACTGGTGCCGTTTGAACCTGACTATGGGCCATATCATTCCCTTTAAATTCAATGAAAACTCAGTCTACGCGGCAGGTTAAAAGATTGACAACTTATTGTTACTTATTTGTAAATATAAAAAGGAATGTTAGCCTAGGCTTTCTGTTAGCTTGAGCATAAGGTAGGATATCGGCACCCTTACTCATCAGACCAGACAAACACCATGACGGTAGACGAGCTTTTAACTCTTTCTTCATTAGAGGCACTTTCTGAAAATCAGTGGAAAGTAGATAACCTCATTATTCCCAGTAATTGGGCGCAAGGGCGTACAGCATTCGGCGGTATTTCAGCAGGCATGGCGTACAGCGCTATTCGTCAAAAAGTCAGTGAAGAACGCGTGCTGCGTTCATTTACCACTAACTTTGTAGGTCCACTTTCGCCAGATACGCCATTTTCAATTGAAGTAACCTTGTTGCGTGAGGGCAAAAACGTTTCTCAATATACCGCTCATGCGAAGCAAAACGGAAAAAGCTGTGTATTCGTGCAAGCCTGCTTTGGTATTGGCAGAAAATCAGGCATTAAAGTAGAAAACCAAGACACCCATGACATGCCGGTGCCCACCAAAGGCAAATTCATCCCGCAAATTCCAAAGGTTACCCCTAAGTTTTTGCGTCATTTCGATTTAGCCATCGATAAGGGAGGCATTCCCTTCACCCGCAAAAAGACCAGCGTTTACCACGGGCACATGCGTTTTAAAAAGCCACCCGCGAAGATCACAGATGCACACATCATTACCATGATTGATGCTTGGCCGCCCACGCTGTTACAAATGATGAAGTTGCCTGCCCCAGCAAGTACTGTTAGTTGGAATTTAGAATTTATCCACCCGCATAAGCAGGTAGACCCTACAGACTGGTTTGCTTACCAAGCGCATACCCGTCAGGCAGAAGATGGCTATGGGCATACTGAAGCCACTATTTGGGATAAAGACAACGAAGTTGTTGCTATAAGTCGCCAGACCGTGGCAATTTTTGATTAGGTATTAGGTCGCGATGTTTGAAGAGCGACTTAGACTTAGCTAGAAAGGCACTAAAATTAGATACTAAAAAGGGCGTACTGCATAAATGAGTACGCCCTTTCTCGTTAATAAAGCATAAACGCGTTAGGGTTGAATAGGGAAATAACTGAGATACACTGCAAGTTGGTAATATCCAATGCATCTTCTAAATCGTCGCGATTAAGCGATAGGCTCTCGTGCAATTCAGGTTTTAAGTTATTGTAGCTAGGATAAATTTCTGAATTCACGTTATCTAAAGCCAAAACGTATGACAACTGCAAGATCTGCTCTTCAATATCAGATTGATTGCGTTTTTCGCCGTGTATATTTGCAATAGGCTTATAGATTGTTTCAGGGATACCCCACTCTTTGATGATCCCCGCAGACACATTCGTAAATGTGTAGCCCAAAACACCAGCCTGTAATTCAGCAGGACTAACTCTTGCGTTAAACGCCTGACAACGCTTCGCGCTATCTGGCAACATGTCCACGACAACCAACTCACCAATATTATGCAGTAAGCCCGCAACAAATAAGCGTTCCGGCTCTCTGATATTTCGCATTTCAGCAAAATACTTTGCTAACAGACCGCAAGAGACACTTTGCTCCCAAAATTTATCTAAGTCGATAACTTGGCCATCTATTTCTTTGAACGCTTGGCTAACACCAAATGCAAGTGCTAGATCGTACGTAGAGCGTGTACCCACTACTTGTAGCGCTTTAGTGATGGTGTCGATTTTATTTGGAAAACGGTACAAGGCCGAATTTGCCACTCTTAATAGCTGTGTTGCTAACGAAGGATCAAAAGAGATGATGTCGGCAATATCGTCAATATTAGATGCTCCATCATCCATGCACGCTTTTAAACGCGTTACCGAGTCGGGCAGCACAAACAACGTACTCGCGTTACTGATAATATCTTGTAGGGTCATTTAGGTGTACGCTCCTGATATAACCTACTCTATTTAGAAGAGGGTATCTCGCCATCAAGTCTTAATATAAAGCTGTAACTATAAAACATGATTAGCTTTTTCACTACTAGCTACATTATAGCGCGATTATTTAGCCTAGCTAATCAGAATTCATTATCTTTCGTATAGTTTGCGATAAATTGCCTTACATTCATTTCAGTCCCAATAGGGGTCCCCCTTAAAAGCAGGAGATTTTAAGCACTTTTATCGGCGATAGAGTTTCATTTTCTTTATTTCCTGCTGTGCTACTATTTCGCGCTTTACACATTTAAGCACAGGTAACTATGTCAGAGGGGATGTTACAAGGCATGTCAGAAGGAATGTCAGGAGGAATGTCACAAGGCATAATGCAGGTTGTAGTCATTGGCTATGTGTGGCCTGAACCCAATTCCTCCGCAGCGGGTCAAAATATGCTGGCCTTAATTAATCAGTTTCTAAGCTACAGCCATAACGTTACTTTTATGACCGCGGCAACAGACAGTATTCATAAAACTGACCTAGATAATATAGGTGTAAGTAGTGAAGCAGTTGCACTTAATTGCAGCAGCTTTAATGAACGAATTGAGAAACTGTCGCCTAACGTGGTTATTTTCGACAGATATATGACCGAAGAGCAATTTTCTTGGCGAGTAAAAGACGCCTGTCCTTCTGCCATTCGCATTTTAAACACCGAAGACCTGCACAGTTTGCGACAAGCTAGGCACGATGCCGTTAAAGCACACGATAATGCACTGCGGGCATCCAAAGAAACTGCATCCTCTCCTATTGTGGCGCACATTGCCAACGCCGCGAAAGAAGCTGACTACAATACGCCTTTAGCTCAGCGGGAAATTGCTGCTATTTTACGCTGCGACCTTACGTTGGTCATTTCTCGTACCGAGTACGCACTGCTTACCGATTATTACCACGTTCCCGCAAAACAGCTTTATTACCATCCGCTTAACCTCGCGACAGTAACTGACAAGGCACCAGATTTTCAAAAACGCACCGACATAGTCACTATTGGCAATTTTCGACATGCGCCAAATTGGGATGCCGTCTTGCAGCTAAAGCAAACCGTTTGGCCTGCTATTAGAAAGGTGCTCCCTCAAGCAAATTTACATATTTATGGGGCCTACCCACCTAAAAAGGCAACGCAATTACATAGCCCCAAAACTGGATTTTACGTAGATGGCTGGGCTGAAAATGCACACGATGTGATTGCTAACGCTAAACTTCTTATAGCGCCGCTGCGCTTTGGTGCAGGTATTAAAGGCAAAATACTAGAAGCCATGCAATGTGGTACCCCTACCCTTACAACCTGGGTTGGCGCTGAAGGTATTGCTGAAAGTATTGCTGAAGAAATGTCCCCCATAACGCCATTGGCGGCAAGTTCTTCGTTGAAGAGTACAGAAGCAACAGAGAATAGTGCTACGCAGCCTGCATGGGGAGGCGCAATTTGCGATACCCCAGAAGACTTCGCGAAACACGCCGCTAGGTTTTATAACAGCGAAGAGAGTTGGTCGTCAGCAAGTAAGTTAGGGTTAGCCTTGTATCACGCTTTTGAAAATGACAAAGAGAGTGAAACCTTGGCAGAACGAGTTGCCATTATAGCTTCAGATGTAAATGCCCATCGCAAGACCTTGTTTTTACAAGGGCTGCTATGGCATCAAACCTTGAATGCGAGTAAATACATGTCGCAGTGGATTGAAGCTAAAAACCAAAACTTATAGCGTATTTAAGCGGCGCAATACACTTAAAATACCATTGCCTCTAGATTGGCTTAAATGGCGCTGCAAATTACACGCGTTCATGTATTGCTCAAAATCGTACGCCTTTCTTTGTTCTTCTGAAAGGCTATTCGCCTTTTCCAGTAGTACCGCCAGCACGCCGCGAATTATTTTACTGGGTGAGTAAGCCGCAATTAAAATGTCGCCCGAGGGCTGTGAAGGCGTACACGCTACCCACACTTTACTTTCACAGCCCGGTACCAATGAGTCTTCAGTGCGTGCCGACTCAGATAAAGCCAACAACTGCTTGCCAGCCAGCATAATGGCGCGAGTGGCGCCATCCCAGCCTTTTGCCGTAGCCACGGATTGCCCTAGCGGCAACAGTTGCGTAGATTCTGTCATCGTTTTGAGGTTACAGCGTGGTTGTTCATATCAACGTCTTCAGAAAACTGAGCCCAACAGCTAGGCACTAGCATCTGCGCTAAACTCGGCGCTTAGCTCTTCTGCCGTCATCACTAAATTTTCGGCATCAGCAGAGGTAGGAAACATAACCAATTCCACCCCATTTTTAGTTAAACCCGGTAACCACGTTTCGGTAAACTCATCAAATGGTACTGCCACGCACGTACCCGTAATTTGGTTGTCGTCCAACCACGCCTGCGCTAAGCTATTGTGAGGGAAAACGGGTAGTCGAGTAATGTCGTTGTCTTCCAGCATGACAAAGCCTTCTGTACCTTGGATTAGCCAAATTTCTTTCGCTTTGGGTACGTAGCTGATCACTAGCATTTGTCGGTCTTCAGCAGACAAACTTTTAGCTTGCGCTAGCACAGTATCGTTCAGGGTGGCGGTTACAGTATCTGGAAACACAAAAAATTACCTTATATTTAAGAGGCGCCGATAAGAGGCGCTAAGTATACCCTTTGCAGGCTTCCCCGCCAAATAGCAAAGCCTCTTTAATCTTATAAATTCAAGTTGAAAACATTCCCTACGGCTAATATTATTGCGACCAGTTTCATGTAGCATTGCCTCAGTTTTACGCTTGGGGTTTCAAAACGCATTTCACATGCTTCTTGTACATTAGCAATCTGCATTTCATGGTAGTACATTACATCTGCCTTTCTTTCAAAAAACGCAAAGCTTAAAACTTCATGCACAACTTATTTAGCGACCTAAAAGCAAAAACTTACAACAAGCATGAAGAGTTAGAGCACAGCACGCCCTTTGCACTTTTTCATAATATGGCGGGGTGTAACGACAATGAAGCTCATGAGGTTCATCGGGGAAATTACCTTAACGTACTTTGCGTTATGCGAGAATTCCACCAGCATTGCAAGCTAGTCATTAACGATGCAACTGAGAAATACCCTACCCTTCAGGCTTTAGCAAATCAGTTTGAAACCCAAGCAGTGATAACGGCGCTTGATAACGACTTAGCAGAGCTAAATTCATTCAGCGCCCAGTGTACTAGTGAATTACAAAGCGTTGACTTACCTAATTTTCAAACACTGCTTTCGGCTACTATTTCAGCGATGTATGTGTGGCTAGGATCATCGATGGGCGCCAATATTATTAGCCGTAGGCTTGAAAAGTCAGACTACGGTTTCCCTACGCATTACTATCAATCCATGGCAAAACAGGCCAAAGCTTGGCCCGAATTTAAGCAAGAAGTAGTACGGTTACTACCCCTAATAATTGAAGGGGCGGATGTTGCGAGCCAGGCAGGAAGCCAGGTTGATAGACAGGTTGATAGTCGGGTTGAGAGCCAAAACAGTGAAACGTTAAGCGTTGCTATGATTAATGATGCCAACCTTTGGTTTGATCATCTTATTTTGCTAGGAAAAAGTACAAATTTGCCACCACAAACGTTAAGTTAAACCCAGCATTCTGTTAATATTCATTAATTCGTTTTTTTAAGAAGTTCTTATGAAAGTAATCTCATTTAATATCAATGGTATTCGTGCCCGCCTTCACCAACTTCAAGCATTAATAGATGCACATCAGCCTGACATTATTGGCCTACAGGAAATAAAAGTTCATAACGAACAGTTTCCTGTTGAAGCAGTTGAAGCGATGGGTTATCACGTTTATTTTCATGGTCAAAAGAGTCACTACGGTGTGGCTTTTTTAGCGAAAAAAGAGCCTGAGTCTGTGCTTATGGGTTTCCCTACTGATGAAGAAGATGCGCAGCGTCGCATGATCATATTGAAAACCACTGACAACGACGGCCAGCCAGTAACCGTATTAAATGGTTACTTCCCACAAGGCGAAAACGAAAAGCACGAAACTAAATACCCAGCAAAACGTAAGTTCTATAAAGATCTAATGACTTATCTAGACACCCACCATACTCCTGATGAAAATGTCATTGTGATGGGCGATGTGAACATCTCACATACCGATTCAGATATTGGCATTGGCGAAGAGAATAAAAAACGTTGGTTGCGTACGGGCAAATGTAGCTTTTTACCCGAAGAAAGAGTGTGGTTGAACACATTGATGGATTGGGGTTTTGAAGACAGCTTTAGAACCTTGAACCCTGACACTACCGACAGGTATTCGTGGTTCGATTATCGTTCAAAAGGTTTTAATGATAATCGTGGTCTTCGTATTGATCTTATTCTGGCTACCCCTTCTATGCACAAACGATTGAGTGATGCCGGAATAGACTATGAACTTCGCGGCATTGAAAAGCCGTCAGATCATGCGCCTATTTGGGCTACTTACAGTAAATAAGAAATCGACAGTAGATAAATAACGGAGAGTACGTGACAACGCTACAGTGGCTTGGCCTAGCTTTATATTGTTTAACCCTAGTTGGCGTTATTAAACAAATTTCTGTTGTAGGCCTAATGGGTGATAAACACCAACAGCACCTGTTGTTTGGTAGCGCTGCCGCGTTGTTCGCTTTTTGGATCTTCAAAGTGGGAATTTTTGAAGGGCTAGACGTACATTTTGTAGGTTTGAGTGTGGTCACACTTATGCTCGGGTTTCGTTACGCCATTCTGGCCGGCACCCTCGCGTTATTAGGTGCTACCGCCGCTGGTTTTGCACAGTGGCACACCATAGGTGTAAATGGCGTATTAGGGATTATGCTGCCTGTCGCGGTAACCTACTTGGTATATTTAGTGTCTTTTCACCATTTACCCCGCCAGCTGTTCGTTTATATTTTTGTGTGCGCTTTCTTTCCAGGCGCACTCAGCATTGCTCTTAAAACCGGCGCACTTGCGGGTTATTACTTCATTGAAGGCACTTATACGTGGGATGTTATTTACGATAATTTTGTACTTCTCATTCCACTTTTAGTCTTTCCAGAAGCCTTACTCAACGGAATGGCCATCACCTTACTTGTTATCTATCAACCCACTTGGGTTTACACCTTCCACGATAAGTTTTATTTCGATAACTAAGCAATAACTAAACAAGACACCCATGTTTTTCGTCTCACCATTAACGAGACACCCATCATTTGCACTCAAGTAAATTACATGGACACCCACGTTTGTAACCCGAGCGTTATGAAGACACCCACCTTTAAACCTTGATGAATTATCTGGACACCCACCCTAATTCATAAACTCCTTACGGAGACACCCATGTTTTTTCAAAACCAGATTTATGAAGACACCCACGTTTGCAGCCTTAAATATAACCAAGAGCATCCACCTTATAGTGATAAGCATAAAGATGGGTGTCTTGATAAGAGAATGTCGAAATAACGTGGGTGTCTTGATAAGAGAATGCCGAAATAACGTGGGTGTCTTGATAAATCTAGGCACAAAAAAACCGCCTGATTGGCGGTTTTAATATGGGTGTCTTTGTAAAAGCTAGCGTGTTGCGCTTACTTTTTGTCGAATAAGATATCCATAACGTCGGCTAGTTCGCCTTTGCCTTCACGAATTTCTTCTTCGCTTAACCCAGCGATTTCGTGTGGGAACACTAACCACTCGTCACTTTCGTTAACATAATAGTCAGGCACTATGTCAGTTGTGTTGTTCTGAGGTTTGTACCAAGGGCATGCAATACGAATATCTTTTGGCATATTCAAACGCATTAGTTTACGAATTTGCTGAATAAGCGCATCAACACTGCGGCCCGAATCGAAAACATCATCAACAATAAGTAGCTTGTGTTCAGCGTCAGCGTTTTCCACTAAGTAGTGTAAACCGTGAACACGAATTTCTTTAGATTGCTTATTAATGCCATAGTAAGAAGAAGTACGTACCGCAATGTGGTCGGTTGAATAGTCTTTAAACTCAAAATATTCTTGTACCGCTATGCCGATAGGTGCACCACCGCGCCAAATACCAATGATGAAATCGGGGCGAAACCCGTCATCATACACCTTTGCTGCTAAACGAAAGGAATCCTGAAGCAACGCTTGCGAGGTGATAAAATTCTTGTTCATGACGTCTCACTGGCCGAAATTTAAAGTCCGCGATTATAGTGAATTTCGCCGCGATTTGCACGGCAATTTAACTATCTTATTCGTTTTGAAGTGCTTGCGAAGGTTGCGTTTTCATGGCACGCCTAGCAGGGTAAATACTCGCCACAATACAAAGTAACAATGAAAATAGCGTGACAGAAACAATTTGCAGCCAGTGCATATCAATAGGTAGCCCCTGCCCGTCTGACGACAACGCAATAGGCACATTAAGCAAACTCATCACAGGGTTTAACAGTAAAGTAATAACCACACCTGCAACTAATCCAATACCTGCGCCCTTTACGCCATTAAACAGCCCGTTCAATACAAATACCGTCATAATGGTGATTGGTAGCATGCCTTGGGTTTGCAATACTGCAATGTCGCCTTGTTTTTCAGACACCACCATCACTAACGATGAAACCAAATTAAACGCCGCCACGGCTATGATTAATAGCAGCATTAAGAACATCATGTTCTTTTCCATTTTTACCGCATCAAACAAAGGGCCTTGGCGCTCGCGCCATGTACGAACAGGTAAATCAGCCTCAACAATAGGCTTTAGTGTGTCTAGATACAAAAAGGCATCATCTAAAAATAATCGAGTAGCTGTGTTCTTGCCTGAAACATCGCGCAGTAAACGGTTCACATCATCAAGCTGCATATAAATAACTTTGTCATCCATTTGCGAGCCCATGTCGAATACGCCTGAAATCGTCACCAACCGTTGGCTTGGCATGCGTCCAAATGGCGTGTAAACACTGGCTCCAGCTACCATTACCCGAAGTTTGTCGCCAGCCCGCACATTTAACTGCATAGACAGCGCCCTGCCAATAATGGCGTTATAGCTACCTGCTGTTAGGCTTGCAAAATCGCCCTGCTGCATTTCGTGAGCAACCATGGTGTGCTGCGCCATGCTGTCTGCTTGCACACCATGTAACTGTACACCACGTAAATCAGAACGAGATTGCACCACCGCTTCGGCTTCTCGAAATGGCATGCTTGCCACCACATTGGGCAAGCCCATTACAAAGCTTTCATCAACAGGGGCATTAATTTCAATATGCGGCACTATGCCCAAAATACGCTGCTTTAACTGGGCTTCAAAGCCGTTCATTACCGAAAGCACAATAATAAGCGCCGTTAGGCCAAGTGCAATACCGGCTACCGAAAAGCGATTGATAAAGGAAACAAAGCTATTTTGGCTAGACGACTGCGCCGGGCCAGATTTCGCATACCGATAAGCAATAAAAGCGGGAAGAGGAAAATACATAATGCGCGCTTAGTCCAAAGGTGTGATGACGGGGCAATCTCAAAATAGTAAAGTGCGTATACTACGTGTAAGCTACTGGCCGTACAAGATAAGTGGCGGGAGATATGATGGAAAACCTAAGCCTAGAAGAAAAAAAAGCCCAGTTCGATGAGTATTTCTCTATTCAGCACAACGTTAACATTAACGTGAAACCACTTGCTGAAGGTGAATCCGTACCTTCTGAAGCGGGTTTAGAGCAAGCCATGCCCTATGCATTTCGCGTTGCGAGCGAAATGGCCAGCATTGAAGCTCAAGCACTTCGCCCGTTGCGCCATTTAAGCGACCATGCTGAATCGTTGGCGGAATACTTAAACCACCAAGCTCGTAAAATAGATTTGATGATGTCATTTATTTTGCACCAGCAAGATGAACCAGATCATCGTTTTAGCACAATAAAGCTCGGTGGCGGGGGCGTAATTATTAAAAGCTCAACCGCCATGAACATCGGCAGCCAAGCTGAACTCAAATTATTTCTTGATACTGAAGCGGCCGCTATATTTTGCTACGGGGAAGTTATTACTTGCGAGAACGTCGAGGATGACTACCATATAGCTTTTGTTTTCAATAGCATCCGAGAGCAAGACCAAGAATTGCTTGTTCGAGCCAGCTTGCATTTGCAAACGCAGCAATTGAAAAAACGCGCGCAAGATAAGGCTTCCGGAGCCTGACGCTATAATAAAAATCAGAAAATAAAAGCCGGGAAACCAAAGCTAGAATACAAAAGCCCAGCAACACACTTAAACCGAATAAGTAGTTTATAGGACGACATGACAGCAACTCTTTTATCTTTGCCTTTGCCGACCCAGAAAAAATCCGCCTCTGTGCAAGACCACAAGCAATGGGGTCAGTTACAAGGTAGCAGCGCCGCACTGTGCATTACTCAAGCACAAGCCCAATACAATGGCCCTATTGTGCTGGTGACCGCCGACACTCCATCGGCGCTAAAACTAGAAAAAGAGCTGGCGTTCTTTATGCCTGGCGGCGCCTCTGGTGATAAAAGCGGTGAAACCAACGTCCCTATTACAGTGTTCCCCGATTGGGAAACCCTGCCCTACGATTCGTTTTCGCCGCATCAAGATATTGTCTCGCAGCGTTTAGAAACCTTATACCGCTTAACCCAGCAGGTAAATGGCATTTTCATTGTGCCGGTGAATACGTTAATGCAACGTTTGGCACCTACCGATTACCTCGCTAAATACTTGTTGATGCTGAACAAGGGAGACACCCTTGATAGAGACCAATTCAGACGCAACTTAGAACAAGCGGGCTATTTGCACGTTAGCCAGGTGATGAGCCACAGTGAATTTTCGGTGCGCGGTAGTATTATCGATTTATTCCCCATGGGCAGCGACAAGCCATTTCGTATTGATTTATTCGATGACGAAGTAGACTCTATTCGCTTTTTCGATACCGAAACCCAGCGTTCTGGCGATGCGGTTGAAAAAATAAAGTTGCTACCAGCACGGGAATTCCCCACCGATAAAGAATCTATCACCCTTTTCCGTCAGCGCTTTTTAGAAAAGTTCGATGCAAACAACGCCTCAGAGTCGGTGTTTTCTCAAGTAACTAAAGGCACCATGCCTAGCGGTGTTGAATATTACTTGCCGCTGTTTTTTGATAAAACCGCTACCTTGTTCGATTACCTACACCCTAAAAGTGTGCTGCTTTTACATGGTGATGTACAAGATGCCAGCGAGTTTTTCTGGGCAGACATTCAAGAGCGTTACGAACAGCACAGATACAACCCTGCAAGGCCATTGCTGCCACCTGAAGACTTATTCTTACCAATCAATACCTTGTTCGGTGAAATTAAACAGTGGCCGCGGGTAACTTTGACCAAAGACGTGATTGAAGAAAAGCCGGGCAGCTTTAACTTAGGCTGCGACAAGCTTGACGACATTGCTATAAACACCCAAAAGAAAGTACCGGCAGAACAATTAATTGCCACGGTGAACAATGCCAAAAAGCGCGGTGCCAAGGTACTGTTTTGCGCTGAAACTCAAGGTCGCCGTGAAGGGCTACTTACCGTTTTACAAAAGGCGGGCATTAAGCCTAAAGCGGCGGAATCGTTCAATACCTTTGTTAGTGCCAGCGACAACATCGGTATTACCGTGGGCATGGTTGAAAATAGCTTCAACTGGCGAAGTGACAGTGGCGAACTGCTATTTATCACCGAAACCGAGCTATTAGGTCATAAGGTTAGCCAACGTAGACGCCGAGACAAACGCTCCGCCACTGACGAAAGTGCCATTATTCGTAACTTGGCCGAGCTTACCACCGGCCAGCCCGTGGTACATTTAGATCATGGTGTAGGCCGTTATATTGGCATGCAAACTCTTGATGCTGGCGGTGTAACCACCGAATACTTGTGCATTGAATACGCCAAACAAGCCAAGCTTTATGTGCCTGTAGCGTCGTTACACTTTATTTCTCGTTATACCGGCGGCGATGCCGACCATGCACCGCTTAACTCGTTAGGCTCTGATGCATGGAGCAAAGCAAAACAAAAAGCGGCTGAAAAAGTACGCGACGTTGCCGCAGAACTGCTTGATGTATACGCACGTCGTGCCGCTAAACCTGGCTTTGCGTACAATATTGAGTGGGACGAATATCAAAAATTTGCCGACAGCTTCCCGTTTGAAGAAACGCCAGACCAAGCCCAAGCCATCGCTGCCGTTATTCACGACATGGGTAGCCCGCACGCCATGGACAGACTGGTGTGCGGCGACGTAGGCTTCGGTAAAACCGAAGTGGCCATGCGCGCGGCGTTTTTAGCTGCAAACCAAGGCAAACAAGTCGCTATTTTGGTGCCCACCACCCTACTTGCCCAACAGCATCACGAAAACTTTAAAGATCGCTTTGCAGCATGGCCGTTTGAAATTGAAGTAATGAGCCGATTTATTAGCGCCAAGGGCCAGAAAGAAACCATGCAGCGCCTTAGCGAAGGCAAGGTAGACATTGTAGTAGGTACGCACAAGCTATTGTCGAACGACATTAAATTCAAAGATTTAGGCTTGCTGATCATCGATGAAGAGCACCGTTTCGGGGTTCGCCAAAAAGAGAAGCTAAAATCGCTGCGCGCCGACGTCGATATTCTTACCCTTACCGCTACGCCAATTCCTCGTACGTTGAATATGGCCATGTCGGGCATGCGTGATTTATCGATAATTGCAACCGCACCAGCAAGGCGTTTATCAATTAAAACCTTTGTGCAGCAGCGTAATAAGGCCACTATTCGCGAAGCGATAATGCGGGAAATTCTACGTGGTGGTCAAGTGTACTTCCTTCATAACGAAGTAGATACCATTGCCAGAACCGCTGAAGAAATTGCCGAAATTGTACCTGAAGCGCGTATTGCCATGGGCCACGGCCAAATGCGCGAACGTGAACTAGAAGGCGTGATGAGCGACTTCTACCACCAGCGCTACAACGTGTTGGTATGTACCACCATCATTGAAACCGGCATTGATGTGCCAAGCGCCAATACCATTATTATGGACAGAGCCGACCATTTAGGCCTTGCCCAATTGCACCAATTGCGTGGCCGTGTGGGTCGTTCACACCACCAGGCTTACGCGTACTTGCTTACTCCGCACCCTAAACGCATGACCAAAGATGCGGCGAAGCGATTAGACGCCATATCGAAATTGGAAGACTTGGGTGCAGGCTTTGCGCTAGCAACCCACGACCTTGAAATTCGTGGTGCAGGTGAATTATTAGGCGACGACCAATCTGGGCAAATTGCCAGCATAGGTTTCAGCCTTTACATGGACATGCTAGATAGAGCGGTAACATCGCTGAAAGAAGGTAAAGAGCCTTCGCTAGACGATGCCATGGCAGGCCACACCGAAGTAGAGCTTCGTATTCCTGCCCTACTGCCAGATGATTATATTGCCGACGTAAATACCAGGCTTTCGCTATACAAGCGGTTAGCCAGCTGTAAAAACCAAGACGACATAGACGAATTCCAAGTAGAATGTATCGACCGCTTTGGTTTATTGCCTGAACCGGCGAAAAACCTAGTAGAAGTAGCGGAAATTAAAATAAAAGCAGAAGCCATAGGCGTGCTTAAAGTAGACTTGTCAGCACAAGGCGGTACCATAGAGTTTACAGATACCACCAAGGTTGACCCTGGCTATATTATTAAGCTGGTACAAACCAAGCCAAATACCTTCAAATTTGAAGGCAGCCAGAAACTACGATTAGTAAAACAGACTGATACTGCAAAAGCGCGTATTGCGTTTATTAGCGATATCATTGCCGACCTTGCAAAGGAGTCGCGATAACATGAGGTTTTTTCGTTGGAGCCCACTACTTGCTGTATTGGCTTCTACCCCGTTGTTGGCAAATGACGACTGGTGGTTCGATGTTGAAGTTATTGTTTTTGAAAGAAAGGTGGCAATGTCTGCCCTTGAAGAACAGTTCGATTTAGCTGATTCATTAGCCGTTCCGGCTACCGATGCCGATGTAATAGGCGCGGTTATTACCCCCGACATTAGCATGCTAAAACAGGGCATTGCGGTTTGTGGTGAAACCAATGCGCTTGAGTGGCCAGAATTCGATTATTTTGCCAGCACCTCAAGTGAAACCGATGCGCAAGCAACAAACCAGGCATCGAAAGTAATATCTGAAGAAACCAATTCATATCAACTTCAGTCTACTCAAACCAACTTTGCCAATGAGCTGGGCTCCCAATCATTAATGGGCACCCAGGCTTTAACCGACACGTTATCAAATGACGATTTATCAGATAACGGCTTATCGGCAGAAGAAATAGCCAGTTATTGGGTAGAGTTTCTAGGTTTAGATGAAACAGAAACCGTTACGGTACCTAACCAGCCGTATTGCGTAGTGCAAAAGCCTTGGTTGAGCTATTACGACAGTAAATGGCATATTCATCGCCCAGACAACCGCTTACCAGCACCTAAAGAGCTGCCCATTACCCCTGAAGGTAGCGATTGGCCATACGCTAGCCACGCCCATTTATTAACGAAGAACGCACAAGAAATGGCGTCTTTATCACGCCAAATTAGACAAAACCGCGATCTCACTCGCTTATTACACGTTACTTGGCGTCAGCCTGTAAAATTCGGTAAAGACGATGCATTCAACGTTCGCCTTTTTGCCGGCAACAACTTTTCAGATGAGTTTGACCAAGACGGCGTTCAGCGCCCGCCGCAGCCACCACTACGCTTTGGCAACACTGCGTCAATCTCTGGCAGCTCTGATTCGAATAGCTATGGTTCAAACAGCTCTGGTTCCAGCAGCTTTGATGAAAACAGCTATCAAAATTTAGAAGATAAAATTCAAAGTCTAGACGCTACAACCAGTGGCGTTAGCGGCGTTAGTGCTACTGGCGAGTTAAATGAAAACCAAGGTAACAGCCAGCCATTTGGGCCGAATGCCACCAGCACCGAAACCATAACAAGTGACTTCTTTTACGATTTAGATGCACGGCTTGCTAGCCCAACGCCTATATTGTTTAAAGATTTATTGGCGTTAGATAACGCCGATGTTATCGACGACGCTGACGAAAGTAATATAAGCGCAGCATTTCGTGCGCCTATTTGGAAAGTAGACGGCAACATAAAAGTATTTTTGAAATACATAAACCGTGTGCCCTATTTGCATATCGATAGCGAGCTTTTCTACCGCCAGCCTATTCCTGTTGAAGGGCAAGCGGCAGCCAACTCATCAAGCTCTATTAGTAGCGTAAGCAGCAATGAAGATGCCAACGCTTCGCCAGAATATGAATTGGTGTCGTTGCCCTTTAGCGAACAGCGCCGGGTAATCAGCAACCAGCTTCATTACTTTGATCACCCTTTATTTGGCATGGTGGTACAAATTCGTCGTTACAAACGCCCAAGCGCACCTGAAGAGTAAGAACAAGGATTAATACCAGCATGAAAATTTATACCCGTTCCGGCGACAAAGGCAGTACGCAAATATATGCCGATAAGCCAGTAAGAGTAGAAAAAGATGATGCGGTAGTACAAAGCTACGGTGATATCGATGAACTTAACAGCCACTTGGGGCTATTGGCTTCAATGGTAGCCGTGCATTTGAAAGAAGACATTTACACCATTCAGCGAAACTTGTTTCAGGCAGGTTTTGCTATTTCAGCCAGCTCTACCCTTACGCAAGATGATGTGGTTAAGCTGGAAAGCGATATTGATAAAATGACAGCCACTTTGGGCCCGCAAACCACGTTTGTACTGCCTGGTGGCAGCAAAGCGGCTGCCCAAAGCCATGTATGTCGTGCAGTGTGCAGACGTGCAGAACGAGCCGTTATAGTGCTAACCAAGCACTACGATGTACCCGCCGTAGTGCCTGCTTACTTAAACAGATTGTCTGATTACTTGTTCACCTTCGCCCGCTTTTTAAATGCCGAAGCAGGGTTTGATGAAGTCGCCGTTTAATTGCGGCTTAAGTGTCTAGCCGCACACTTTGCGGCTTATGCAATACGGTTTAAAACCGGCCTACTAAATATTAACTCATCCATGCCTTGCACAGCTAAGAAGCTAAGTTCGCGTTAACAGCACACCAGCGGTTACCACAAACGCCACGATAATATTCAGCACTATGCCCTCGCGCACCATGGTTTTCACCGTAAGCTCACCACTGCTATACACAATGGCGTTGACGGGCGTTGCCACTGGCATCATAAACGCGCAGCTGGCACTAATGGCTGCTGGCATCATGAGAATAAGCGGGTCTACATCTATTGCCACGGCCGCGCTAGCTAAAATGGGCATTAATAAGGTAGCAGTGGCCGTATTTGATGTAATTTCTGTTACAAAGCTTACCGACAAGCACAGCACTAACACCAATAAGAACAAGGGTAACACCGCTAAGCCCGTTAATCCCTGCCCTAGTAATTCACTTAAGCCCGACGCAGTAAACGCTTGGGCCAAACAAATGCCCCCAGCAAACACCAACAGCATTCCCCATGGAATTTGCTGCGCGGTATTCCAGTCAAGTAAGCAACCTTGTTTGCTGCCAGAAGGAGTAACTTCACGCTCGCCATTGGGAATAATACACATTAGCACCACACCCGCTAACGCAATGGTGCTGTCTCCCACGAAGTCCATACCGAACCACGCTGTCCAATAAGGCCTAAATACCCACGCCATCGCCACTAAAGTAAAGACTAACAGCACCCGTGCTTCTGCACTTCGCCAAGGGCCAACATCGGGAAGCCCTCCGGTTTTCACTCCCTTTAAATGCCGAGTTAACCACAATGCCATCAAGGGCAATGCCACTAACACAATAGGCACACCAGTTTTCATCCAGTCAATAAAACTAATTTCTGTGCCCGTAGCTTGCTGATACACACTCATAAAAATAATATTGGGTGGTGTACCAATAGGCGTACCTACACCGCCCACACTAGCAGCGTAAGCAATACCCAGTAACACGGCTACACCCAGTTTAGGTGAATTAGATGCATGAATAATGGCAAGAGCAATAGGAAGCAGCATAAGCGTGGTGGCGGTATTTGAAATCCACATGCTTAATATGGCCGAGGTAAACATAAAGCCAAATACCAGCCTGCGGGCACTGTTTGCACCGGTTAGCTGAATAAGGTACACCGCTAAACGTTTATGTACGCCAGATTTTTCTAGCGACTTAGACAACATAAACGCCCCCATCAGCAACAAGATAACGTGGTTACCTAATGCCGATGCGGCTTCTTGATAGCTAATAACCCCCGCCATAGGAAAGGCGAAGAAAGGAATGAGTGCGGGTAAAGCAATATGCAGCGCTTCGGTTACCCACAACATGGCCACCAGCACAGTAATGGCCGCACTAATGGCCATAATATGTGACAAGCCTGAAAACAACAGCACTCCATACAGAGCAACTGCGCTAACCAAGGATATTATTATTAGTTTCGGTTTAACCGGTTCCATAGCGCGACAACACCTTTAATGCGTTTTTATAAGCTGCACTGGCATGCACAGCTGGTTTGCGCCCGTAAAGTGAGGTTAAAGCCTCGAAAGAATCTGTTGAATGAGGCAGCGCATCTAAAATAGATTCTGCCCCTTTCGGGTTATTACATGCCAATACCATATGGCAACCTGCCGATAATGCAGCCATGGCACGATCGACATAATTGCCGGCAACACTGGCACCGTGCATAGACAGGTCATCAGAGAACACTGCACCGTTAAAACCCAAGTCTTGCTTTAATATTTTTTGTAACCAGTGCTCGGAAAAACCGGCTGGCTTGCTATCAACTTGAGAATAAATAACGTGCGCTGGCATTACGCCATCTAGCAACTGTTTAGAAATTAATCTTTCAAAAACAACCATATCAGTTTGTTTAATTTCTTCAAGCGGTCTTTCGTCTACAGGTAATGCCACGTGAGAATCTGGGGCCACACTGCCATGCCCAGGAAAGTGCTTTCCAATGGCTGGCATATTGGCAACCTGTAAACCTTCAATTAGCGCCGAGGCTAAGGGGATCACCTTTTCTGCGGTTTCAGCGAAGGCTCTGTCGCCAATCACTTTCGATACCCCGTTGATATCAAGCACAGGGGCAAAACTAAAATCGATGTCTATCTGTTTTAGCTCATGAGCCATAATGGTACCGCAGGCTTTAGCCAGTTCTAGCGTGGCATCGTTGACTATTGTCTCTTCTACTTCTGGCTCTATTTCCGGTAAATCAGCCCAGTGAATATCTTTTCCTGCCGCTTTCGCCTGTACCAACCCCGATAACTTACCCATAGCAGGTAACTTGGTAAAACCTTCACGAAAGCGTTGAACCCTGCCCCCTTCGTGATCTACCGCTATTAATAAAGGCTTTTTGGCACTTTCTCGAATTTCTTTTACTAACTGAGTAAGTTGCTCGCAATCGTAATAATTACGGCTAAATAGTATGACGCCGCCCACCACAGGATGTGCTAATTTTTCTCTCTCTTCAGGCAATAAACGCTCTGCCTGACAATCAAGCATTAACGGGCCCATAGTGTTTCTCGCAAACGTGTCATAAAACATCACTTCAAATTTGTAGATAGTGTGGTTAGGATAGAGAAAAAAATGGAGTAATACACGTGTTAAATTGGATTAAGTGGTTGGTTTTAGGTGCAATTGCATTAGTCGTTTTAGCACTAGGTGGCGTGTATATGGCGTTGCACCTAAGTTTACCTACATTAGACGGCAATCATGCCACGTCTCGTATTACTGCGCCCGCTACCCTCGCCCGCGACAATATGGGCCATGCGGTAATAAATGCACAAGATAAATTCGATGCCGCATATGCCCTAGGCTTTGCCCACGGCCAAGACCGCTTCTTTCAAATGGACTTACAACGAAGAAGTGCATCGGGCCGCTTATCAGAATGGGTAGGCGATGTGGCGCTAGAGATAGATAAAAACGCCCGCTTTCACCAGTTTTCAAAACGCGCTGTAAAAGTTTTCGACAGCCTACCATTAACGCAAAAGCAGTTGCTGGTAAGTTACTCTCATGGCGTAAATGCTGCGCTAGACGAATATACCGTGCCCCCCTTCGAATACATTGCAGCCGGGTTAACGCTATCACCTTGGCAACCCACCGACAGTATTTTGGTGGCCTACAGCATGTATTTAGATTTACAAGGCGGGCAAATTGAAATTGATTTAGCGCGCACCGCACTAAAAGAAACCTACGGCACGCCGATATATAACTTCATTACCCAGCCCAGCCGTTATCAAGCCGCTTTGGATGGCAGTGAGCTGGCGCTTTACCATGCCGACGTACCGCCTTACCCTAAATTACCAGAGCCTGAATTACCAGAGCCTCTATTACCAGAGCCTGTATTACCAGAGCCTGTATTACCCGAGCCAGCTTCTCCTGATTCTACCCCGTCTGAGCCTAGCCCTTCTGAAATCAGCCCTTCTGAGTCTAGCCCTTCTGAGCAGGCCCCAAAACCTAGTGACGGCATTGATGATTCGGCCCCCCCAATTACCGCAAAAATAGCACTGCAGTCTTACAACGCAGAAGAGCTGCCCGATATAGGCAGCAATAACTGGGCGGTTACCGGAAACCTTACGGCAACAGGAAGCGGTTTACTGGCTAACGACATGCACCTAGGTTTACGTGTACCTATTATTTGGTATCGCACACAGCTGAATTATAAAGACACGCCCCGCGCCCCCGTAAGCGAAGGGTATGATAGCCTTGCTGTATCAGGCATAAACTCATCAGTGGCTAACGTGTCGGTAACAGGGGTGTCACTGCCTGGATTACCTGGCGTAATAGTTGGCACGAACAACAAGGTAGCGTGGGGCTTCACGAATGCCAACCTAGATAACCTTGATTGGATAGCCCTTGCCGACGACACGCCTACCCATATGGTAGATGAAGTAATAGTAAGCAAAGAGGTATCGCATACCTATACCCTTGAAATTAGCCAGTACGGCCCCGTTAAATTGGTTAATGGTAAGCGTTACGCATTAAACTGGGTGGCACATCATCCTTTTGCAGTAAACCTTGCCATTGTTGATATGGGCACCGCGAATACCGTAGACGATGCTATTGCCGTAGGCAAAGAGATTGCCATTCCTACCCAAAACATGGTGATAGTCGATGATGCTGGCAGCGCAGCATGGTTACCCGGCGGCGCAGTAATGAACAGAGAGCAAGCTTCGTTTACTGCCGTTGACGAAAGTACCGTTGCGCCTATAGCCCCCCCACGCACGACTAACCTTCCGGTAGTAAAAAACCCCAGCAGCAATAGAATATGGACCGCCAATGCGCGGGTAATTTCCGCCAATGATGTACCAAGACTGGGCGATGGTGGTTATGCCCTTGGTGCCAGAGGCCAGCAAATAAGAGATCGCTTATTTGAAAAAGACTCTTTTAACGAAAACGATTTTTACGCCATTCAGTTAGACAACCACGCGCAATTTTTGCTGCCGTGGCAGCAGCTGCTATCGGGTTTGTTATTAAACGATAATATTGAATTTAAGGCCGACCTTGCCTATCTGCGTAAATGGGGTGAATGCGCGTGCGAAGACTCTGTAGGTTACACGCTAGTAAAGCATTTTCGTAAAGAGGTGGTAAGCCAACTGTTTGGTAAAATACTGTCTAGCATTGATGACCAAGGTGTACAAAGCCGTTCGTTACTTCGCGGCATCGAGCCTGCGGTATGGCAGCTCATTCACACTCAGCCCGATAGCTGGCTGCCAGAAGGTACTGAATCTTTCAATGATCTACTGGTTGATGCCTATCGCCGCGCCAAACACACGCTATTAGATGAGCACTCCCCTATTGAAGCCAACATGGAAGACTTACGCTGGGGCAGTGTAAATGCACTTACGGTAAAACATCCGTTTGCGGCGCAAATTCCTTTTGTAGGGCATAAGCTGAATATGGATACTGTTGAAGGCTTTGGAGATACTTATATGCCAGCCGTTCAATCATCGACGTTCGGCGCATCAGAACGCTTTTTTGTTAGCCCAGGTCATTTAGATGACGCCATTCTAACCCTGCCCGGCGCTCAATCAGGCCACCCGCTATCCCCCTTTTTTAAAGCGGGCTTTAGCGACTACGCCACACAAGCCGCTACCCCGTTACTGCCAAGTGAACTTATTCACTTACGACAATGGTACCCAAAGGACGAAGGATAAAGGCCAAAGGAAGAAGGAAAAAGGATAACGCGATGACTCCTGCTATTACTCTGTTAAAAAAAAAGCGTATTGCGCATACTATTTTAAAGTACGACCACGACAGTAAGGCGCCCTCTTATGGATTAGAAGCCGCCGATAAGCTAAGCCTTAACCCAAGTGCAGTATTCAAAACCTTGGTGGTGTGCGATGAAACTAATAAATTAGCCGTAGCCTTGGTGCCCGTAAACACTACGCTAAGCGAAAAAAAGCTGGCAAAGGTACTTGGGGTTAAAAAAATTACCATGGCACCTAGCGACACCGTGGTTGCCAGTACTGGCTATTTATTAGGTGGAGTAAGCCCATTAGGGCAGAAAAAACGCCTAGCAACCGTGTTGCATGAAAGCGCGTTAACACACGAAATGATTTACGTAAGTGCAGGTAAGCGGGGTTTAGAGCTAGAAATACCCCCGCAACATATTATTAGCTTAACGCAAGCTAAGACTGCCCAGATTGCCGCCGACTAGCAAAGTAAAACAATAAGCTTATTGTTATACGCAATTGGTCAGAATAATTTTTTAACATCGCGGTAAAAGTTTTTCATGAGAGCCAAGTGCTATCAATTCAAGTATTACAGTGCCATCCTCGTAGCTGTAACCGAGTAAGGTTAACTGTTTAACCATCTTGAACTTGTACACGCGAAGAAAGGCTAGGTCGCCTTTTTTTTGCTCTCCTAGTAGAGGATCGTCCATCAGTTCCTTTACAGCTTTATCCAAGTCTTTTTTCTGGTTCTGATGTAACTTCTTTACTGATCTCTTGAAATTAGCTGTCTGTAAAACACTGGTAATCTTAGCCAAAATCGTAAGGCTCTAACTTTCCTGCCTCTTTTTCCGCTTTGGAAATAATTGCCTGTTTTACGAATTCGTATGGTAAATCAGGATTATCTTCCATCATTTCGCCTATCTTTGCCCAATGCTCAATCTGTTTTGGCATAGTTCGGTTTAATGCTTTTCCCATAATGGTCGCTTTCTCAACTAAATTCTGATCTAGTCTTACGCTCGCTGTTGTCATAACATGTCTCCTAATAGTTCACCACCACATTGTAGCAATACGCTACATTTGTAGCAAGTTGCGCATAACAAACGCATTAACACTCGCTGCGCTTCGCTTGGTATTTTAGCCTACGTATTTTTGCCCGTTATGCGGGTGTTAATGACATTACGCTTATCGTTTATTTTTTAGGTCTACTTGCTTTGGGTTCAATTTCTTTGGCTTTACTTTTTATTTGATTGGGGCTCATCTATGGTCAGCGACAGCGAGTCACCTTCGGCACGTGCCAGCCAGCGTTGTTTAGCTTCGTTTAACGCCGCGTCACTTGGCGGGTTAGTGCCCGACAAAGCTTGTGCCATTTGAACAATAATCGCATCGCGTTTTTCAAGCAAAGCTTCGGTACGTTCGAACAAGTCGTACGCCTCTGGGTATTCATCTTTTAAATTACCCATATCTTCCAGCGCATAATAACGCGCTTCAAACGCTTCGTTAAACAACTGACGCTTAGCGTTAAACACCACATAATCATAGGCTTGCTGCGAATCTAAATATTCAATGTGAGTTTGCGCTAAATGGCCGGCTTCAGCCACCACTTGCGCTTGTTCCATCCACTGGTTAATGGCGTCTTTATCGCCGTTTTTAACCGCTTCTTTCACCCCAGCTTGTAAGTCGCTGGCGTGCAGAATTTCCATTAGGGTAATAACAGGAACTTGTGCCGACGCTTGATCGCGCTGATCAGTATCTTCCGCCAAATAAACAAACCAACCCGCAATGGCAAAAACAATACACGTGAAAACAGCAACAATAATCAGAAGCGCTTTAACCACACTTTCCTCCAGACAAAATGAAATGAAACGCAGTAACAAGGTTACTGGTTTTTAATAGGCAATACAAAAAAGAGCGAGTTACCCCGCTCTTTTATCAGTATTGTAACGACCGGTAGATTACTGGTCGATAGGCGAAGAGTTTTCTACGCGACTCTTCAATTTCTGACCCGGGCGGAAAGTTACCACCCGACGCGCTTTAATTGGAATGTCTTCACCGGTTTTAGGGTTCCGGCCCGGACGTTCGTTTTTATCACGCAAGTCGAAGTTGCCAAAACCTGACAGTTTTACTTGCTCACCAGCTTCTAAAGCGCCTTTTATCTCTTCGAAAAAAAGCTCTACCAGATCTTTAGCATCACGCTTGTTAATGCCTAACTTTTCGAATAGGTGTTCAGCCATCTCGGCTTTGGTCAATGCCATAGTTTACTCTCTTAACGCGGCCTCAAACTCAGATTCCAGACCTTTAACCACAGTATCTACAGCCTGCTGAATTTCAGCTTCTTCTAAGGTTTTTTCCGGATCTTGTAAGTGAAGTGACAAAGCAAGGCTCTTGTAACCAGGTTCAATTCCCTTGCCTTTGTACACGTCAAACAAGTTTAAGCCAACTAGTTGATTTACGCCAATTTCTTCTATGTAAGAAAGAATATTTCCTACACTCACTTCATCTTTCACCGTAATAGCAATATCACGGCGGTTCGATGGGAAGCGCGATACAGGCGCGGCAGACGGTAATTTACGTGCGACAACAGCTTCCACTTCAAGCTCGAACACAAATACCCGACCATTAACACCCAACAATTTTGTAAACTGTGGATGTATAGCACCAATATAGCCAACTTCTTCATCATTAAGCAAAATTTTTGCAGTCATACCCGGATGCAACGCACTATGCTGAGCACTTACAAAACTAAACTCACCGGTTTTACCCGTTAAGGCCAGTAATGCCTCTACATCTGCTTTTGCATCAAAGAAATCTACTGGGTTGTCGCCTAAGTCCCAGTGTTCTTCGTTACGACGCCCTGCTACTACACCACCAATAACCTGCTGTTGCAATACACCATTAGGCGTATCTTGTTGAGGAATAAAGCGTAATCCAGTTTCAAACAAACGTACTCTGCCCTGTTGACGCTTTTGGTTGTAAGCCGTTGCCCCTAGTAACCCAGGCCACAAGCTAACACGCATTACAGACATGTCTGACGAAATAGGATGCGGCAATACCATGCTTTTCGCATCAGGAAATAGTGCACTTTGAATTTTAGGGTCGACAAACGAATAGGTAATCGCTTCATTATAGCCACGGCTCAATAATAACGACTTCATGGTGTTAATCGGCAACACCGCTTCTTGAGAAGGCAACATAGACAATGCAGCGGTTGGCGCAACATGTGGAATGTTGTTATAGCCATACACACGCGCTACTTCTTCTATTAAGTCTTCTTCAATCGCAATGTCGAAACGATAGCTTGGCGCCTTCGCTTCCCAACCTTCATTGGTTTGGACAACGTCTAAACCAAGACGTTCAAGCATTTCAAGCACTTGAGCATCATCAATGGTTATACCCAACACGCGGGCTAAACGATCACGTCGTAATAAAACACTGGCCTGCTTAGGCAATTTGTCTTCTTCACAGGCTTCAACAACCGGCCCTGCTTCACCACCACAAACTTCTAGAATAAGGGCAGTAGCACGCTCCATAGCGTTACGTTGAAGTTGTGAGTCTACGCCACGCTCATAGCGGTGCGACGCATCGGTATGTAAACCATACTGACGTGCACGGCCCATAATGGCATCGCGACTGAAGAACGCACTTTCTAGCAAAATATCTTTGGTTTCTGTGTTTACACCTGAATGTAAACCACCAAAAATACCCGCCATAGCAAGGGCTTTGTTGTCGTCGGCAATAACCAAAGTATCGTCGTTAAGCTTAGCTTCGGTTTCATCTAGCAACGTAAGGGTTTCACCCTTATTCGCCATACGCACGTTTACGCTACCTTCAATAGACGCAAGGTTAAACGCGTGCATAGGTTGGCCAAGCTCTAACAAAATAAAGTTGGTGACATCTACAATAGGGTCGATGCTACGAATACCACAGCGGCGAAGCTTTTCGCTTAACCATAGCGGCGTAGCGGCTGCTACATTAACGTTACGAAGCACACGACCTACATAACGTGGGCACGCTTCTGGCGCGCTTAAGTTAATAGCAATGCTATCGTCAATAGTAGCTGCCACAGGGCTAATAGCTGGCTCGCATACATCTAAGTTGTTCAACACGCCTACTTCGCGGGCAATACCACGAATACCCAAGCAGTCTGCTCGGTTAGGGGTTAAATCAACTTCAATAGAGGTATCGTCTAGGTCTAGGTATTCACGAATGTTCGTGCCTACTGGGGCAACGGCTGGCAATTCAATAATGCCATCGTGATCGTCGCTAATGCCTAGCTCAGAAAAACTACACAACATACCCATAGAAGGTTCGCCACGTAGTTTTGCTTTTTTAATTTTAAAGTTACCAGGCAGTACCGCGCCTACTACAGCAACGGCTACTTTAATGCCTTCACGGCAATTCGGGGCACCGCAAACAATGTCGCGAAGCTCACCGTCACCTACGTTTACTTTAGTAACACGTAATTTATCGGCATTCGGGTGCTGGCCACATTCAACCACCTCACCTACTAATACGCCGCTAAATTCGCCTGCAACAGGTTCAACACCATCAACTTCAAGGCCAGCCATGCTTAACTGTTCAGACAGTTCGTTAGCCGACAAAGCAGGGTTAACCCATTCTCTTAACCACTTTTCACTGAATTTCATGCTTACTCTCTGCCTTAGTTGAACTGTTTAAGGAAACGAAGATCGTTTTCAAAAAACGAACGCAAATCATTCACGCCATAGCGCAACATGGTTAAACGCTCTACGCCCATACCAAAGGCAAAGCCAGTGTATTCTTCAGGGTTGATGTTTACGGCCTTAAGTACATTTGGGTGTACCATTCCGCAACCTAATACTTCTAACCACTGACCGTTTTTACCCATCACATCTACTTCGGCAGACGGCTCGGTAAACGGGAAGTAAGACGGACGAAAACGCACTTCAAGCGACTCTTCAAAGAAGTGATGCAAGAAGTCGTGCAATATACCTTTAAGGTCGGTAAAGCTTACGTTTTTGTCTACCATCAAGCCTTCAACCTGATGGAACATAGGCGTATGGGTTTGATCGTAATCGTTACGATAAACACGCCCGGGTGAAATAATACGTAGCGGCGGCTGTTCAGCTTCCATAGTACGAATTTGAACACCCGATGTTTGGGTACGCAGCATCATGTCTGGATTAAAATAGAAGGTGTCGTGATCGGCACGCGCTGGGTGATTAGCCGGAATGTTCAAGGCATCGAAGTTATGGAAACCATCTTCAATTTCAGGGCCGGTTTTAACCGCAAAACCCAGCTCGCCAAAGAACGATTCAATACGCGCAATGGTACGGCTAACCGGATGCAAGTTGCCCGGCGCTTCAGTACGGCCAGGTAACGTTACATCAATGGCTTCTTCAGCAAGCTTCTTGTTTAGCTCTTCACTGCGCAGGGCTTCGCCTTTTGCAGAAATAGCTTGTTGAATTTGCTGTTTGGCCACGTTAATTTTTTGACCAGCCGCTGGGCGCTCTTCGTTAGAAAGCTTCCCAAGCCCTTTAAGTAAGTCGGTAAGTTTACCTTTCTTACCCATGAATTCGACCCTAACTTGGTCTAGTGTGGCTGCATCTTGTGCAGCGTCAATCAGTTCTTTTGCCTGATTGATAATAGCGTCAAGCTCCATGTTTTCCTCAATTGACATGATGACTGGATAACCACGACGCGCTATGCATTGCCCTGTAATTAGGCTAAATCTTGTAAAAGATTAAATCCGTAAAGGCTAAATATAGTGCGTTACAGTGTGGCTTGCCTGAATAAAGGCGACAGTTTACACGACTGATAGACATAACCGCTACCCTATATGGCTGATATTGGCAGATTTTTGTACCAAGCTAGAATAAAAGTTGTTGAATGCGGGGTTACTTTGGTGGCAAACAAGACTTTAGGTAGTTTTTAGATTGGTTAAATAAAACTAGCTACGTGTTTTAAACGGAGAATAGTGAAGATGGTTCTTTGATACTCTTCTTCACGGAAAAATCAACACCAAATAAAAAGGTTAGTTTCATTGATTCACACTTTAGCTTCGATATTCAACACAGTTAGATTATTTGTGGCGTCTAAGTAAGGCAATCAGGGTTTGTTGTGTTGGCTCACCCTTTCCATCAATTCCTTGTTCAATTTGAAATTTAACCAACGCTTTTTTTATGTCTTCTAGACTTGGTAAAGGATCCTCAATAAAACCCTTGCTCTTTAATTCACCCGCAATCCAATCGATTGTTTCCTCATAAAGCTTTAACTTAGATTGCCCGGGAAACGTTATCATTTTTGAATTTTGTTTAACTCGATTATCACTAAAAGACTTTAATATTGCCTTCACAGCAAACAGGAAACGATGACTCGGATAGGCTCTACAATATTTTGTTACGTACACAAGCAACGTATCGGGTTCTTCGAAACTGACTAAGTCAAAAGTATCTTGCTGGAATTCATTTGAGGCTGAAATATACCCATTCATCCACCCACCAAACTGAAACACGGCTTCAGATTCACCAGCTTGCATTAAGTCCAGATATCTAGAACAAGTACTTGAACCAATTCCCTTAATTGCAAAGCTACCATCTTCATTTGCGGCATTAACATTGAAAATTAAACCAAGATAGAAAATTGACAATACAAAAAACTTAATAATCAATCCCATAAAATTATTAATCACTTGAAATATCTCCGTGTAAATCTATGAGCAAGTCTTTGCCACCAATGCCTAAAAGAACCTCATTTGCCGTGATAAATTTAGGTTCGGTAGATATCCACCCTCCGAAACGCGAGGATTTAAGTGCTTCATCTCTCGCCGCGCCAGCCATGTCGAAAACTGCACCCAGTGTAGTCGACTTTACTTTCCCTAATTGATCAATAATCATTAGTGCATAGTCAGTCTGACGCTTTCGAATCCATTCATCCACAAAAAGGACGACACCGTCATCTGCAACCAAAATGTATCTCGGACCGACATGAATTGGCAGATCTAAGGACCAAACAATTTCCTTTTTACCTTCGACATACCTAAATAACGTTGCAATGGGAAAGATATCTGGCGCAATTTTTTCCGGACGCTGCACTAACACCTTAAAGTTTCTATCCTTAGACCAAACACACCGCTGCTTATCTGGAAGCAGAATGCTATCAGAGGAATACGCCATATTATTAATGCCTGTTAAAAAGAATACAAAAAGAACATTAACTAATATGGCACGAAACATATATATCATACTGAGCAAGCTAAACTTTAGACTTTCGAGAAAAAGCGAGCATTATTCCGAAAACAAAGAGTGTTAGAGTTCCAGGGGTAGGAACGCTTGTTAGTACTGGTGTTCCAGCTACTAAATTTGTACTCCCAGGCGGAAGTTGTCCAGCAGAAACTTGAGGGCCAAATGATATAGGGCTACCAAAAAATGAGTTTAATTGTGAAGGGTCAAGAGAACCGGTGACGAGATCGCTGTCTAGAACCGTTTCCAACGAAAGGCCGATATCGAATTCAAAGCCAAATTTAATACCAACTAATTCTGAAGGGGTTGCACCATATCGATCGATTGCGCTGAAAAGATCTATATCAGAACCGAACGCAAACGAATCGCCAACCGTAAATTTACCAGGCGCAATATCTATTGACATAGACTGACTGCCATTGGTCATGCCGTTAAATACCATATCAGCCAAAGAGACGCCCGTAAAACCACTTGTTCTTAACCCGCTACCAGAGTTTCCAGGCGCATCATTCGTTGTGTCAAAAAAAGCATTAGCGGGAGCTAAATCAATTGTGAATTTAGTTAAGCTAATTCCAGCTGGACCTGTATCAAAACTAATGTCGAAAAAATCATCAGTATTGAAGGGTGTAGAACCTCTTAAATCTACCGTTACTTCTGGTGCATCATTTGTAAACCTGCTAGCTCGAATTTGGTCAATTTGGGCCTGCGTTAGTTGATCTGCCGGAGCATCACGGTTAGAGCCAGTTGTAAGTACATTATCAGCATCACCGGCACCAAAATTGGAATGACCAAGCCCTAAATTATGGCCAATCTCGTGTGCTACAGTATCCGACCTACCTGTGGCCGTAACAGCATCTGAATTGATGACAGCTCCATTCCCATTAATATAAGCTTGTCCAAACAAAGTAGTATTAGGAGCGGAATTGAGTGAGTCGACAAACCAGACATTTAATGTGTTCGCATTACTCGACTGGCCATTCCCCAATAAATTTACGTCAGTTATACCATTTACAGTAAGGAGGCTAGAATCATTGATTGACTGCGTTGGTAAAAATATTGACGCTACACCAGCTTGCTCATAAATTTCTTGTGTTTTTTGGATAGACAAAGGTGAACTTGCACAGTTCGCACCATTATCATCACATATCTGTATAGGATTGATTAACATAAACTGGTCAATCGGCACACCGTAAACATAATTAGTTGCAGCCCAGAGTACACTGCCAAAAATCAATTTTCTTCCGGTAAAAATTTTAAAGCTAGCCATTAGTCGTCCTTAACTTATTTGATTTAATTTAAAATTTGCAACAGGAATTATCAGCTAGAGCCAACACGTTCTTACTGCAACTTGTCAAAAATCTTGCAAGCTTCGAACCAAAACAAAATACACTTAATTTTCAATAACTTATGAAAAAATAGAATTCAAATTGAAAAGATATGTAAATATACTTGACATCTTAATCGCTGCATTGGTTAGTAACATTCTGGTAATTTTCAATAATGTAAATTATAGCCTTCCGTTTTCAAAGCTAACTATCTACTTTATTAAGGCTTTACATTCAGACCGTTATGTCAAAATACGACAACACATGTATTTAAATAGATGCCAATGCCGTTTTATCCCTTGCCCAGCAGCTAAAAAATACTTATCTGGGTAGTTACCCAAAATTTTAATAGACAATAAAACAAATCAACTGTGCACTTTATATACAGTTCATGCTATCAATATAGACGTAGCTAAGCAGTTACAAATTCTTCTTTCATTTTGCGTAAAAAGGGGCTTTTATGCTTACCAAGATATTAGCTGTACTCTTATTATTTACTTCCTACAACGCGCATTCTGCGTTCATGCAATTCAATTTCACAGGCTTTGTTTCTAGTGTTGAAAATTATGAAGCCACGTTTTTCGACGAAGCTACTTTACTTGGTAAGCCAATAAGCGGTTCGTTCACATTAGATTTATCAATAGAATTACGCGGCAGACTGGTACTGGTGGGGGCAAAATAATATAGGCTTACCTGTACAGACTTCATAATTAAACCTAAGTAGCAAACCATACAGCCTTGCCAACCAAGGTATTTACAACGCCTTTGAAGATGACTTCTTTCCTGAAGAGCACATTGAAATGTATAACGGCCCAGATTACGATGGCGGACCCATTGGTGACGGCGAATATTTTAGCGATTTTGCTAGGCTGATAGAAACGACACCCCAGGGTGAGACAAACTTAACCTACGATTTAAGTATTTATTTTTTCGATTTAATTAATGACTTTCTGGTATTCAGCGAAGAAACTGAATTATTCGACAAACAGCCCGACTTTTCGCAATCGTTTTTCTGGGAAGATACAGATTTCACTGATGAAAACCAAGAAGGTTCGGGGACGTTTGACGTATACGAGAGCTTTCATCCTGATGTTGGCGGTTTTGAGCGCAACATTGAGTCAACGCTAGAATTTACGCTAGCTAGTGTCAGTGCTGTTCGTGTAGATTCGCCAAGTACTTGGTTGATATTTATCGTTGTAGGAATCGCATCATGTGCAAGAAAGTATTTACTTACTCGAATTAAACAGCCAATCGAGCGAATTTCGCACTAAAGAAATCGACGATATATATAATTAAAAACTCAACTTTTCACCAATAAGGTGCATTTAACGCAGCTCTTTTACTTCTAGCACTACTCGACACAACAGAAGACCCCTTGCGTCACGGGGATCACGGCTGAATTCGTACGCACATTCAAAGTTGGCAGCAAGCTTGCTTTATTTGGTGTTTGTTAAATACAGCCTATCCTTGGGTCATACTCTCTCGACTATTAGTGATTTCTATAAGACAATAGTGAGCATAAATAAGTACGCTGTGCTTAACCTTTTTAACCCCTTAAAAATGAAGTAAATGCAAATAAAAAGTTTTAGTTTCAACAAGGCCCTTTGTTAAATCGCTTGTAATACTATTTAGCAGTAAAAACGCCAAGTTGGATTTAATGTCGTTGAGACAAACCTGCAAGCAGAGTAAGCTGTGCAAATAACTTATTAAAAGTATCGATTTAGAATCTTCAAGTTTCCAAAAAACTGACTCAAGGGTAAAATAATCAGCGCACACAAATCTATTAAATTATTTGACCGCATCACCTCTGAGTTAATCAAAAAATAGAAAACACATTAGCTGTACTAGTATATAAGGATATAAAATTGGCTCTTTATTTAGCGATAATAATGCTTTTTTCTTTAGTGTTGATTGCGATAGCCTCTTCTAACTCAAAAATTAGAAGCTCTATTAGCGGTTGCTACGCATCAACGAAATTAGTAGATACTTATAATATAAAAACCAAAAGTGACTATAAGTACCTGTTATTTTTAACGCTTACTTTTTTATTAAGCATTTCTTTAATCCTTTCTAACTTAAAAGGTTTTTTTATCGACTATGACTCGATGTCGGTTCAGCTAAACTTTTTAATAAAAAACAATATCAGCTTACAGATATGGGAGGGCAGATTTTTCCCTCTTTCGCACGTAGACAACGCTGTAATTCTTAAGATTTTTGGAAATTTCAACGCGTTAAAAATTTATTTAGTTGCTCATTTGTTAGTTGTAACTATATTAGCTTTCGTGGCTTTTAATTTTTTAACAGTAAAGAAAAGGGTACTCTTGCTTTGCTTATTTTTACTTTGCCCGCCAATTGTCAATATTTACTCATCCCCTATTTATTCAGAAATAAATATACTGTTGCTATTTTTACTTTCTTTTTATTGGTTGAGAAAAGCAGTTAAATCTGAAAACCGTTATAAAGAAACTCTTTTTATTTTCTTAAGCGTATCGGCAGTTTACCTAACAATATTTTTTAAAGAAACAACCGTACTATTTATCGCGAGCTTTGCAGCATCCAGCCTTTTGTTTAAAGCTATCAAAGTTTATTCAGAAAAGCCGGATTGGAAGTTAACGCTATTTAAGAGTATTCATAGCTTAGAAACGCTATATATATTTTCTTGCTTCCTATGGTTTATCGCATTTATTCTTCTTGGGGGCGACGTGAACCCTGACTACATAGCCAAAAGGGCAAATTATTCTTCATTGGAGCTTATCTTAAATAATATAGCTGAAATTACACTTTTTGTACTCATGTCTATAGTTTTTATCTATCGTAGAAAACCTGACTTTTATAGCTCGTTATACATCGCTACAATACCAATGATGCTGTATAGCGTTTTCGTATATAAAGCTCCTGGGGCTTTCAACATTTATCCTTACTATAATTATCTTTTCTATATATCCATGATAATTTTTGCAAACTCTTTGGTCAGAAAAAAGTTTAGTTTCTACTTTCTAAGTGTGCTTACTATTTTTATAGCTTTAACCGTCAACGGCTTTATTAAATTTTCTTCACAAGTAGATGATAGACAGCATGTCATAGACAGATTAATCGAACTTTCATATGCTCCCGATTTCGCTTTGACTATTAACCTTGATAGTGAGTGGAAAGAGAAAAACTTAGCAAGGTTTTTAATTTATAAAGTTCAAAATATCAAGCTTTATCATTTACATCAAAGTAGTCTCTTTTGTAAAGATTCTTTACTATATTCAGCTAATAAAACATGTACAGCTGTACCTATTAAGAATACAGACTACTTCTTGACGGATATAGAACAAGATTTACCTGACCGGGAGTTAATTTCAACTAATGAACTTAAATTGTACAGTGGAAGATAATAAAACTTATCCGACTATAGCCAGTCCGTAATTTTTGGTAGAAATAGCTTTCTTGGCAGGCGCTCGGCAACCTCAAACATATGTTAAAGATTGCTAAGCCTGTTTATTAGTGAATGCTAACTATTTTTTATCAGGTCTTTTGTTTCTCAGCAAATACCTAGGCCTTCTCTTTGTTTCTACATATATTCTACCTATGTATTCGCCTAGCACACCAATTCCTATGAGTTGAATTCCGCCTAGGAACAGAACCGAAACAATTAAGGAGGGGTAACCCTGAACTTCATTTCCCCATTAATGAGACAGTACTGAATTAGAGTTTTCTAGTTTTGCTCGGTAAGCTGCCGGAGGCAGGTTACCGAGACTTTCGTGTGTTCTTTCTTCGTTATAATCCAGTCGCCAGAACCAGGCTATTTCTCTTACCTGATTGAGATTTTCAAACAAGTAAGCCTCAAGGAACTCCCTGCGGAATGAACCGTTAAAGCGTTCAACAAAGCCATTTTGCTGTGGCTTACCTGGCTGGATATATACCAGTTCAATATTATTGGTTTCACACCAACCTGTCAGCGTCGCCGAAATTAGCTCTGGGCCATTGTCCATACGCAGCTGAGTTGGTAATCCACGCTCAGCCCTGAGCTGTTCTAACACGCGTACGACACGGCCAGCAGGCAAAGATGTATCGACTTCAATAGCAAGGCACTCCCGCGTGCCTTCATCCACCACATTCAGTGTCCTGAACCGTTTCCCGCAATATAAAGTGTCATGCATAAAGTCCAACGCCCATTGATGGTTTGCCTGATCCAGCACTTCTAATGGCTGGGCTATTCGTTTGGGCAGCACCCGCTTAGTTCTGCGCCTCAGGTTCAATCCCATTTGGCAGTAAACGCGATAGACGCGCTTGTGATTGAAGGGAAAGCCTTTGAACCGTATTCGGCCAAAACACTTCCAGAAGCCTGCTCGTGGCGACTTCTCCAAGAACGCATTGATGGCATCAATGACAGCAGCATCCGCTTTGCGCCAGTCTCTCTCTGGACGATAAAAGGCCGCACGGCCAATACCAACAAACAGACAGGCCTTTACGATACTTAGTCCCGCATCAACTAGGATGCTGACGCACTCTCGTTTCTCTGCTGTCACCAACCCTTTTTTGCGACAAGCTCCTTAATGGCATTATTTTCTAAGCTGACATCTGCAAACATCTTTTTAAGCTTGGCATTTTCTTCTTCAAGCTCTTTCAATCGTTTGACGTCAGACGCTTCCATGCCGCCGTACTTGGACTTCCAGTTGTAATAAGTGGCACTGCTGATACCGTGTTGACGGCAGACTTCCTCAACCTTCATACCTGCATCAACTTCTTTTAACACCCCAATAATCTGAGATTCTGTATAGCGTGATTTTTTCATAGTCGTCTCCTGCATTAATCATTGCAGAAAACTCCAATTAAGTCTGTCTCAGTTTAGGGGAAATGGACAAAGGCTAACGGCAAGCAAACGGTAAGCGTCCGATAATTCCACCTAGCGCTTAGCAAACTGCCATGGTAGCAGTTGC
>OJEP01000054.1_pt1 | contig 84748 bp, 69 predicted proteins | sample 1593761 | NCBI WGS metagenome assembly OJEP01 (sample SAMN05416783, study PRJEB24817) | seawater metagenome | isolation source: Sea water | place: Canada:Atlantic | collected 2013-11
GATACCGTAATGAAAAATCTATGATCAGCTTTTCAAAAGCATAAAATGTTGTTCTAGTTTAGAAGGTAACGAGATGTATGTGGACGAATGATAAGTGTATGATTGATGTATAGTAACGTTAATCGCTTAAATACATCGCTTGCCCTTCGCATTAGGAGCCTCCATGTTCACCGGATTGTGTGCTTTTCCTCTTACGCCCTTTCACCATGAAAAAATTGATTTTCACGCTTTTGAAAAGTTGATTGGCAACCTGAAGCAGGCCAATGTTGAGTCGATTTGTGCAATGGGGTCTACAGGTTTATATCCCTATTTATCAAGGGATGAGCTAGTTAAGGTGACTGAATCGTCAGTAGGAATAGCTGGCGACACGCCGGTAATGGTAGGCATTGGCTCACTGCGTACCTATGATGTATTGAAGAACGCAGAAGCCGCGCAACAAGCGGGTGCGAAAGCGCTGCTGTTAGCACCGGTTTCTTATCACCCGCTACACGAAGCTGAAGTATTTGGCCTGTACGAGAAGGTTACCGCTGAAATCTCAATTCCCTTATGTATTTATGAGAACCCTGGAGTGACCCAGTTTAGTTTCAGCGACGAGCTATATCGCCAAGTTACCCAGCTTCCCAACGTTGGCGCGATTAAAATCCCCGGAATGCCTTTTGCTGATACTAATGCTGATGGTAATGCGGCTGGGAAAGCACGACTTTCGAGCCTGCGAAATATAGTGCCAGAGCATGTCGCCATTGGGGTAAGTGGTGATAAATTTGGTGCCTTGGGGATGCAGGCGGGATGTGATTTATGGTTATCTGTACTCGGAGGTTTATTCCCTAATGCGGTGAGAACCATGATTGCATCGAGTCAATCAACATCGCCGCAAGCAGCAATAGCACAATCTGAACGCTTAACCCCATTGTGGGATTTATTCGCCCGCAATAAAGGCGGTATGCGCGTAATGGCCACCGCGGCGGCAATACTGGGGTACACAGAAGCAAACTGTTTACCTCATCCGCTACAGCCCCTTCAGGCCGAAGATAAACAAAAACTCGAAGCGATTTTAACGCAATTATCATTGGATTAAGTTATACCTGACTCAGGTTGAATCTGTTGCCAATGCTAACGCAAAAGCCCAGCGCCAAGAGCAGCCATGAGCCCAAAGAGTAGCCTTGAGCCAATAAGCAGCCCTGAGCCAATAAGTAGCCTTGAGCCCAAAGAGTAGCCCACCGTTGAATAAAGAACATTTTTCACCATTATTCAAATATGTTGTAGCCGCCATTATCGCGCGCACCGCAACAGGTGGCGCTATTGTGGCCATCGTATTGCTTGCTAGAAACCTTGAGCTTGATGGAAAAGCGGCAGGCATTTTAGCGGCGTGTTTAACGCTGCCCCACTTGTTAGGGCCAGTATACGGGCGTTGGTTGGATGGGGTTTCGCAGCCTAAGTACCTTATTAGCGGGGCGGCGCTGAGTTACACCTGCTTTTTTCTTTTGGCTATATTCAGTTTTGAAAGGCATTTGGCTTGGTTGTTGGCGTTTTCGTTGTTGCTAAGTGGTGTTTGCAGTTCGTTTATTATGGGGGGCTTGGGCACTCAGCTGCCAAGTTTAGTTAGCGCAAGCAATACATCTCTTAGAAAGGCGCAAAGCTGGGACACCATTACCTATGGGGTAGGGCACACATTGGGCCCGTTTATTGTCGCTTCTTTATCCGCCCTGTTCTCGACCAAGGTGGCTGTCAGTGTGCTGGTGTTCACACCTCTGTTAGCCGGCATACTCATTTTAAGCTTCCCTAAAAAGCATGCACTACCAAAGACTGACGCCTCGTTAGATATAGGGTTTAAAAGCGTGTTTTATGCGTTTAAAAACTCGAGCGCACTGGTACGCACGATGGTGATGACATCGGGAGCAGCATTTAGTATTGCAGCCTTGCCCGTATTGGCTGTTTATCTTAGCGAACATTGGCAGCACGCAGAGCATCACGGCGCTTATCTGGTCACAGCATACGGGGTAGGAAATTTAAGTGGTGCGCTATTTCTCATCTTTAGGCCACTCTCGAAAGAGCCCTTAACATTATTAAAGCGGGCAGGAAGTTTTTTGTTGGTGGCGTTACTGGCCACAAGCCTAAGTCCATCTTTCGTTCTTGGGGCGGCGGGCTACTGGTTGTGTGGTGTAGCCAATGCCATATTCTTTACTTCCAGCCTAGCGGCACGAACTGAGTTTGCCCCAGCGCACAGCGCGGCGCAAACGTACATGTGGGTTGCCGCAGCTAAGGTGGGAGCAGGCGCAATAGGGGCTTTAGTTGCTGGAACCTTGTTAGTCCAAGGGGTAACTGTTTCGTTGGTAACTTCTTGCGCTACCCTCGCACTCATTCTTATCGTGTGCTTTGCTGTATTCAGAGTACAAAAATAGCCTTTAGGTTATACGTTTACATTTCTTACTTTCAAAATTGCCGTTTTAATTTACCAGTCTTATTGATGACAATTCATTTAATCAATGGGCTATGCCTTGTTTATTGAGGTCATAGAGGTAATATAGGCTATGCACAATAATTAACAAAAAATTAGCAAATTATGAAAACGTTATCCCTGTTATGTATCGCAGCATTATTAGCAGCCACACCGGCATATTCAGCGCAGACGCTTTATCAAGACTATCCTAGTGATATTACGCCCGAGCTAAGTGAAAAAGGCGCCTATCAAGTGGGCGTTAAAACCTTAACTGTTAACTATCCAAAGCCCGTAGTTACCTTACAAGGGCAAGTTGTTGACCGAGTATTGAAACTGGAAGTTTGGTACCCCACCACTGATAGCGGCGCGGCCACAACGTATGAAAATCAAACCCGTAGTGGTAATGAGTTTAGTATTCAAGCTGATGCTATTCGCGATGCCAGTGTGGCAGAACCGCAAGGCAGTTACCCTGTCGTTGTGTTGTCACACGGCTATACGGGTTATCGCACAATAATGTATTACCTTGGTGAGCACTTAGCATCTCATGGTTATATTGTGGCTGGGATAGATCATACCGACTCTACTAACGAAGATGTAGATTTTACCAATGCCCCTTATGCTGGATTCCCTAGCACGCTATTAAACCGCTCACGAGATCAAGTGTTAACGTTGAATGCGGTAAGTGAACATGCGCTATTTAAAGATGTTGTTGATACCCAAAATGCCGGGCTTATTGGCTATTCCATGGGTGGTTTTGGTGCGGTGAATACCGTTGGTGGTTGTTATAACTTTGGAACTGAAGCTACTGCTAGCTTTACTGGCGTGACAGACCCTGCGGTTCTCAGTGCGCTACAAAATGTACTTAACACCTGTGCCGGTGGTAATGCCGACGCTGAAAGCGTAGATACGCGCTGGAAAGCGGCGATGGCGTTAGCGCCTTGGGGCGGTCAACATAAAGCGTTTTCAGAAGATGCACTTAATAATATTCACGTTCCCATGCTATATGTCGCTGGTGATCATGATGATATTGCTGGTTACCAAGGTATACAGTGGTTATTTGAAAATACAGGTAACGAAGACAGTAAACTGCTTACGTACAAAAATGCCAGACACAATATTGCACCCCATCCCGCTCCTAAAGAAGCATTTGGCAACGAATTCGATATTGGCCATTACTTAGAGCCGGCTTGGCGTTCAGAAACTATGAATGACATAAACGAACACTTTGCATTGGCTATGATGGAATGCCATGTGAAAGGAAAAGCTGACTTTTGTGCTTATTTAAATGTTGAAGGTGATAGTGGGCAAGTTGCCGTAGACGACAAAGTGCCAGAAGTCTGGAAAGGCTTCGACAATCGCTATGCGTTAGGCTTAATAATGGAAGGCAAACCTAAGAAATAGGCGTAACCTTTACTATCTCCAACAATAAAAAATACCGTAAAGGCCTAACCGTGTTAGGCCTTTTTTTGTTTCGCGCTGTGCTATACCCATACGCATACCCATACCATACCCACAGACCAAGGTTTCATTCTGGCAAGACATGCTTTGTTACTTATTCAGTTAGAGAAGTCATATTAAGCATGCTAATTTACTACTTAACGCTTATTTACTTAAGGCAAAGGAATGTTCATCCAGCGAAATCAAAACAAATTAACTGTTCTCCATTGTTTGTGTCTGCCTGCTATTACTGCGTTTAAGGGTGCAAATATAGCCGCTTTACTGTGTTTATCATTCTTTGTGTCGTTTGCGAACGCTAGCGCATTACCTTCTGACGACGTATTAGACGCTATGTTTCAAGCGCAGGATTATGAAAGTATAGTGAGCGCACTTGAGCCCATAACATCGAAAACCCCGAAGCAATATAACGTGTTAATTTCGGCGTTAATGAATACAGATTTAGATGACGCTGAGGATATGGCGGCTCAATTTGTTGACGAGCATAAAGACAATTACCGCGCTTACCATATGCAGGCTAACGTGATGGGTGCGCAAGCAATGGATAGTGTTTTTTCCGCCCTAGGTTATGCCAAAAAAGCCAAAGCGAGCCTACAAAAAGCAATTGAAGTGGCACCAGATGAAATTGAGGTTTATCAGGCGCTAATGCAATTTTACATAGTCGCGCCGTCTATCGCTGGTGGCGATATAGATGAAGCCAAAAAGCTTGCTGACAAAATTACGCAAATGGATGCACTAGAAGGCAAGTTTGCGACAGCAACAATTTACGCTGCAGACGATAAAGCTGCTGAAGCAAAAGCAATGTTAATTGAGCTTAGCGAAAAGCCTGAATTCGAAGTTCGGGCACGTTTTGAGCTTGGTCGATTGCATATAGATGGTGAAGAATACGATGACGCGATAGCAGCGCTAACCCCTCTATTAAACACTAACGTAGTTAAAGCACAGAAAGCAGATGAACAAGCATGGAACACGTATTCTGAAAGTAAGTTTACCCAACTATATGGCACTTATCGTATAGGCTGGGTGGCAGTAGAAACCAGCCAATATACTAAGTCGGGAATTGATGCGCTTAACTATTACTTGGCTGAATTAGAGGCGACAGATATTGATACTCATCAGTTGCCAAGTAAGAATTGGGCTAACTTACGTTTAGCCGAGCTGTTCCTAAATGCTGATGATGTTTCAATGGCATCTAGCACCCTTGAGAAAGTGACAAAAGACGGTGATAAACGTTTGGCAAAAATAATGAAAAGCCTCAAAAAACAAATAAAAAAGCGAACCTAGTGGTTCGCTTTCTTTAAGCTTTATGCAGCGTATTTTTATCGAACTACACTGCTTTAACGGTATAGATAAGCGAAGTTTGCGGGAATAAAACCGGCATTTGCATACCGTATTTCATTAACGCTTCACCGCTAAATACTTGCCCGTCTGTTTTTTGCAAAATAGACGGTGAGTATTCTTTCAATGTACCCGGCCAAACCCGCTCAAGGGTATAGGACTTATCGGCATCAAGCCCGGCAAAATAGAAACGAGATGGTGTAGTACGCCCGGTTTCTTTCACGCTATTGTAGGCAAAAATACCCTCGGCTTTGTCTTTTGATACATAACCAAACTTCACGTTAAGGCCATCATCATCCATACGGTATAAATCGCCGCCGTGGGTAATATGGCGGTATTTTTTATATAGCGAAATAGCCGATTTCAGGGTGTCTTGCTCGTGCTCAGTAAGCTCACGGGGGTCCATCTCAATACCCATGTGGCCAAACATCGATACCGCAGAGCGGATCTCAATCGGTAAATTACGGCCAGTAATATGGCAATCGCGAGGGCCTACGTGTGCGCCCATCACTTCAGAAGGGAAGAAGTAAGAGAAGCCGCGCTGTATGTACAAGCGGTCTAACGCGTCGTTAGAGTCTGACGTCCAAAAACGGTCGGTGTGAGGTAATATACCTAAATCCACACGCCCCCCGCCTGAACAACAGCTTTCAATTTCAATACCCGGATGTGCCGCTTTAACGCGATCGATTAACGTATACAAAGCCGCCATTTGGCCATGCATAGCTGGTTTGCCATGTAGGTTGCCAGGATGATTTACATCGCGGTTCATGTCCCACTTAATGTAACTAATTTTAGGGTAAGTGCTTAGTACGTCGGTGATGACTTTATAAAGGTACTCAACCACTTCAGGGTTCGTTAAATCGAGTACGTACTGATTACGAAAGGGTACATGGGGGTTATTTTTGGTGTGTAACGCCCATTCAGGATGTGCGCGGTACAAATCGCTATCTGGGTTAACCATTTCAGGTTCAAACCATATGCCGAATTCCATGCCTTTATCGGTAACGTGGTCGATAAGCCCATCTAGCCCTTCTGGGTAGATAGCTTCATCTACTGTCCAGTCGCCTAAGCCAGCTTTGTCATTTCTTCGGCCTTTAAACCAGCCGTCATCTAGTACAAAGCGCTCTATCCCTAAGGGGGCTACTTTGTCAGCAAGGGCTTTAAGCGTGGCTTCATCATGGTCGAAATAAATGCCTTCCCATGTGTTGTAGTGCACTGGGCGGGGCTTGTGCTGTGCACTGGTGATATCAGCGCTGTGGGTTAACACATTGTTTCGAATAAAGTTATGGAACTGCTGCGAAAGGGATGAAAAGCCAGCGTCGCCAAACCCTGCGTAAAGCACGGGTGATGTATAACTTTCACCTGCACCGAGGGTTACTTCACCTGGAAACAATAGTTCGCCAAATTGAACGTAGCTTCTGCCATCAGCCATCATTTCCGCGCGGAATTTATGGTTAGCTGAAGCACCTAAATGGAAGCCGAAACACTCACCAACTAGCTCACCGGTTCCATTAGCAAACGCGATTAAGCCTGGGAAAGTATCGTGAGAAGTTTTGCCGCGGCGGTTTTCACGTACATAACTACCGAAGAACAAGTCATGGTCGGCAGTTTGGAATTCATTAGACCATCTTCCTTCAAAGCTTTTAATCTTGCTCATGGTCGTTGGTAAGGCAAGACTAGCAGCATTTAAGTAGTTTAACTGTAAAGTGCTCTCACCTTGGTTTTCGATACTTGAGGTAAATGTGGCCACGGTTGTTTCAGCATCTAATACAACCCGTGTAATCAACTGCATTTGCCTGTCGGCATCAACCGCAGTAAACGTTAAGCTGGTATCGGTTTGCTCAATATCCGACAAGGTAAAGCCAGCAGACCATTGATCTGCATCCCCTGAAATTTCTAAACCAGGTGAACCGGTAACACCTTCACCATGGGTGGGAACTAATGAGATAGGTGGCTCGATAACCGGCGCACATTTCGCTTCTTGGCGAGTGTTAAGCAGCGCTAACATGTCTGGCGTCGTTGCAGTCTTCAACTGCTGGCCATAGTAAATCAGAGTAGGCATGCGCCCTTGGCAGTCGAAAATTAAAGTCGTTTTTGCGTTGTCTAAGCGGACAAAAGCCGTGAGTGATGACATGTTAACCTCTCAGGTTTTAAATATGATTGAATACCGCACACCCATTTATATCGCATGTATAACATAGAAAAGATGCGGAATAAGACGTTTATCTAAATTGGGTAAAGCGTTTACATTGCGTGTAAAATACCATGCTCTTTACTTCTCCACCAATAATTAGTTGGTAGTTTTTAGCCCGATTTTAACCACAGGGTTGTTCGCATTTTTAGTGAGTTGTACCAAGCGGTTGTATTGCCTAAGTGAAAGCATCATGGCATTTATTGCCATCAGTAACCCTTGGGTATGCAATTGGTGAATAATATCTGCGTTTAGCTGCGCTAGCTTATCTTCATTAATAGTCATAAGCCCTGTGCTTTCACGGGGTTCGCCATTTTCAAAATGTAAGGTGATTGATAGATTAGATAGCAACTCAAGGTCGGTTAAAGCTGAATAAAAGCACTTGCTTGTTGAGAGCCGCTCGCTAAGTTAGATAGCATACTTTGATACTGTTTAAGACTTGCAGATGGGGAGCCATCTGATGCAAATAAAGCGCTGGCACCTTCGCTACTATTGTTAGAAACCAAAGGGCTGTCTTCATCAAACAATACAGTGAGTTTGTCTTGTTCAACAGCGTAATTGAATGGGTAGCTTTGGCTGCTCAGCGGCACGGCATGACCCATCCATTCAGTGTCGCTACAATATACGTTACCAAATTCGGGCCAGCCAACCACTGCCGCTAACGTGTGAGAATGGTTTGTGTCATTTGCAGTAACCACTATAGGCATACAGCCGGCAATACTGGCAATCTCATTGAAGCCTAAAGACACTAAGTTAAACTCGGCGCTGTGACCGAAATTTTTATCTACCTTAATACGAAGGTTGCGATGAGCTTGGCTATCTAACGGCGTATATGACGACATAACAATACCTGATTGATTAAATTAAGGTGTACTAGGCTTAATGCTTATTAAGCATTGTATCAATTAAGCCGCGATGAGAAGGAAGGCGCGCTTTCAACTGAGCGATTAAGGCTTTATTAAGTTGTAACTGTTTATCGGCACCCTCGTATTTGCTCATTGAACGCACATACTGGCTCAAGTTGGTCTTATGTGACATTCCATAAAGTATATAGCGATAGCTTTGTGCGCTAAATACCTCATCTGTATCAGTAAAGTCGCTATCAAGAATAGGGCGGTATTGCCACTCTTCAAGCAAGGATGCTAGCCGTTGTGGAATGCTCTGTGGTGATCTGTTTGCTAACCAGAAGTCTTCGTTACGATTACTAAGAACATAGTGTAGTTTTAAAAATTCTATAGTGCTTTGCCACTTATTAGTTAACGCCCGATTAAAGCGGCTTGCCACGTGGGGCATTACCTGTGTGTAGGCGGGTAATTGCTCAGCAAGTTGAATTGCACTTTGCTCAATTAACATCAGTGAAGAGGCCTCAAGGGGCTCTAAGAAGCCACTAGATAAACCTATAGCTACGCAATTTTTTTCCCAGAAACGTTTTCTATAGCCAGTTTTATAGTTAATTTTTCTAAAAGTAGAAGGTAACTCTTCGTTAGGGTTTATCGATTTTAGATAAGCCATAAACGTTTGAGTTGCCTCATCATCTGATTGAAATTCTGACGAATAAACGTAACCCGTGCCCCGGCGATTTTGCAAACCAATGTCCCATATCCAACCAGCTTCTTGCGCGGTAGATAGGGTGTGACAAGCAATAGGCTGATGTTCATCAGAATATGCAATTTGATGCACCAAAGCTGAATCTGAAAACAATACAGAGGATGCGTCTTCCATGGGAACATCTAGTGCTTTTTCGATAAGACGTGCACTAAAACCTGTGCAATCAACAAAAATATCACCGCGAATATGGTCATTATTTTTTGTCACGACATGCTTTATGCCTGCGTCATCAGTAGCAACATCGGTGACATCATCAATAATGTGCTCGACGCCTAATACTTTCTTACAGTGTTCACGTATTACGCTAATGAATTTACCGGCATCAAGATGATAGCCGTAGTTAGCACTAAAACTTTGCTTTGAATTGGCCGTTAATTTGGGTGCTAGGCCTTGCTCACACAGGGTAGGTTGAAAACACACATCTGAGGCATATTCTTTTAATGCATTGTTGTATAACCAGTACGGGGTTATATCTACAGAGGCCGAGCCTTGAGGCGCGCTAAAGGGGTGATAGTATCCAGTGCGTTGCCCTTCAGTGTGCCAGTTAACAAACTTACTCGCCTGTTTAAAGGTCGCACTCGCTTGTTGGACGAGTGCAGCTTCTTCAATTCCTATTTTAGCTAAGGTGCTGCGCATAGTAGGCCAAGTACCTTCACCCACACCAATAGGATGAATCGAATCAGATTCAATAACCTTTACAGACAAGCGTGCGCCGGTGGAGCCTTGTTTCGAGTGGGTAGCCGCCAGCAGACCAGCAGTAAGCCAACCCGCCGTGCCTCCGCCTACAATAACAACACTATTTACCGGCGTCATACGCTGCGCTACCTAGTCTGCATCTACCAATCTGCCGCGCCATTGCGCCGACTGTCTAAATACGAGTTTATTTACACCTAAGGCTACACCAATACAGCAAATTAAGGTAACCAACATAAGGTGAATATAATGCAAACCAAAAGGTGCGTGCACGAAGCTAAAGAATGAATAAAGTAACACGCCGAAGATAACAGCAGTAATGCCTGCATACGGGTTAACATTATTAAACAACAAGCCGACTATAAAAATAGAAAGTATAGGCATGCTAAGCAAACCATAGAGTTGTTGTAACAAGTTAATGATACTTTCGGCTTGCGCGTAGATTGGCACCATTACCAGTGAAACTACAGTAAGAATTGCGGTAACAATTCCACCTAACTTGGCCACTTCAGGCTTTTTGTTCACGTAAGCTTCGTGTATATCGCATACATATAACGCCGTGGCTGAGTTTAAGTTACTGTTATATGTTGTGAGTACCGCCGCCGCTAGCGCAGCTGCAAAAACGCCCGACAACCAATCAGGTAAAACGTCGCCAACTAGTGTTCCGTAGGCTGCATCGTTTATGTCACCGTAAAGTTTGAATGAGATGATGCCAGGGACAACAATTATACTAGGAACAATGATAAAGCGAATGATCGCTGCTGCGTACACGCCTTTCTGTGCCTCTTTGATATTAGGGGCAGCCATAGCGCGTTGTGTAATGGTTTGATTGGTACTCCAGTAGAACGTCTGAATGAAGATCATACCGGTTAATAGGGTTTGCCATGGAAGAGGAGAGTCTGCATCACCAATTAATGTTAAGCGTTCTGTAGGAATGCCTGAGAAATCAAAATCGATAGCTACCATTGCCAATATCACTACAACTATTGCCATAACCAGCAACAAAACACCCGAGTACGTATCTGATACCGCAACCGCGCGTAACCCGCCAAAAATTGCATACAACGCACCAATGATGGCAAAAGCTGTAGCTACATACATGAGTGGAAGGTCTAGGTTAAACATGTTAATCATGAACAAAGAGCCAGAATAAATAACCGCTGGCATAAATATAAGGCTGCTACCTAAGAAGAAAAGCAGCCCAATAAGCGCACGAATATGCTTGTTGTTGTAACGCTTCTCTAAAAGCTCGGTAGTAGTTGTGCATTGATAGTGATAATAAACAGGAAGGAAAATACGGGCTAAGATTATTAAGCCTATAACGGCTGCAAATTCCCACCATGCCAGTAACGCCATTTGGTTACCGTTCATACCTACTAATTGGTCGGTACTTAAATTAGTTAACGTAATAGAGCCCGCGACAAAGATCCATGTAAGACCACCGCCAGCTAGAAAGTATTCTTTAGTTTCACTTGCCTTACTGTGTCCATGTCCGCGGCACTTAATGTAGGTGAGTAGGCCTATAAGCGCAGTAATAACGAAGAAAACAATGATTTGGATTAAGCTGCCTGACACAAAAAACTCCTCAGCAGAAGAAACAACTAAAAAGGGGGCGAATGCCCCCCTCTTTCATTCTAGGTATAATTAAAAGTTAGCACGTACGCCAACTGCATAGCGAGCACCATCATTCACTTGTTGTACAAAGTGTTCAGATAGGCGACCACGACGCGTTAGCTCTTCTTCAGTAATATTGATACCTTCGAAGAACACGGTAACGGTTTCATTAACATCATAGCTTACGCTCATATCCACTTGGGTATATGTCTCTGTGAACAGAGGCTCAGTACCACCTAGTGAACTTACCGCTTCTTGCATGAAAGTTTCACGGTTGTTCAGTGCTACACGGGCTTGGAACGCATCTTTTTCATAGAAAAGCGTAATGTTTTGAGAGTTCCCCAAACCTGGCAGACTAAATTCAGCATCTGAATTTACGATAGTGGCGTTAGCTTGAATACCAAAACCATTTTCTAAAGTATGTAGCCAAGCTAGTTCAAGACCTTCAACATTCAGTGTCTCGCCATTACGAGGACGAAGCACACTAAATACATACTCACCGCTATCTAAGAATAAAGACTCTTCTTCAGTAGATGAAGAAATGAAGTCTTCAACTTCCTTATTAAATGCAGCCGCTGAGAAGTAACTAGTGTCATCGTAATACCATTCTAAAGATACATCCCAGCTAGAAGCTTGGTATGGTTGAAGTTCGGTATTTCCCGCTTGAGCTTGCAAGTTACCTGGACGAGATACCGTTACGTTAAATACAGGTACTAGGTCGTCCATCATTGGGCGAGTAAGTGTTTCTGAATAAGCATAACGTAGATACAAGTCGTCAGTTAGTTGAAGTTTAACGTTTACATTAGGCAGCAACGAAGAGTAGCTGTTTTTCTCATTAATCGGCGTTCCAACATCGGTCGCATAAACAACGTTAAGGTCTGATGGGTCGTTAGGAATAGGCTCTAAATCTTGAACCTGTTGAACAGTTCCATCTACAGATGTATCTGTTTCTGTGTAACGGAAACCGAAGTTAATATCTAAAGGTAAATCTGAGATTTCAGTTTGGAAGTAGAACTGCGTGTAAACACTTAATAGTTCTTCGCCCACAACGTAAGAGTCGGCACTTGCTTGCGGGTTACTAATATTTGTTGCATCAAGGGTTGCACGAACATCATCAAATGATAAACCTGTTGCATCAGCAATTTGCTGTGCAGCGGCGTCAGAGTTTGCATAATCGAAGAACGCTTCCGGGTTGTACGTCAACCATTGGTTAGGTACGCCAGCAAAGTAGTTTTCGGCAGTGAAAACAGTAAGTAGCTCATCAGGAATATCGAAACTGTATCCACAGTAAACATTACATGCTGAAGCGAAGCGACGTGTGTTGTCTTTTTCACGGTCTTGATAGTAAATACCAAAATCCATTTTGTAGAAGGCATTATCCGAATCTGGCACCCATGTGAAATCCGCACGGTATTCTGAAATAGTGTCTTCAGTATCGAAGCCGTTACGTTCGTTGTAATGCATGCGGCCTAACGATGGTGTTTGTAAGGCTGCATCACCACCATCAACAGTTAGTGTTGGTGTAGTAGTCCCTGAATAATCTACGCTGTAGGCATTGTTGTAACCTACAACGGTAAAGAAGTTATCGCCACCACTGTTGTCTTCAGCCGTTGATGTTGATAAATCGATAACGGCAGTTAAATTGTCATTTACTAACCACTCGAAGTTCGCACCAAATGCTTGAATTTCAACGTCACGACCGTATCGACGACGGATAAAGTCAGTTGCACCACCAACACCTTCAACTAATGTACTGTCTAAGCTAGTTAGTGAGCCATTGTCATTAAAGGTCATATTGTCTAAGTTGCTATCGGTGAACCAATGACCAACACTGTGGGCGTCTGAATCAACTTCGAACTTTGAGTAAAGACCGTCTAAGGTAAGAGTCATATCATCGTTAGGAGCGTATTGAACAACCAAGTTTCCAGATGTTCTTTCACGATCTACCAAGTCAACAATTTGGTCAAAGTTCTGTGGAACGTAAACGCCATTGTATTGCGAGCTATCGGCATAGTCTGGGTTATCCAGTTCTGAACGATCTGTGATGCTAACACCTGGACGCCAGTAGCGTGTTTCCAACATATTTGTTTGAAGTTTACGTTGTTGGAAGGAAGCAGCAGCTAAAACGCCCAGCTTGCCATCCATAAAGGTATTGGTAACAAGGCCAGATAGTTGTGGTGTTGTTTCTTCAGAAATGTCTTCATACATGCCTTTAACACTTGCTACAGCTTTAAAGCCATCAAATGCGAAAGGGCGTGCAGTGGTAACTTCAACAGTCGAGCCAATACCACCTTCTTGCATTGATGCTAGCGGGCTCTTGTATACCTTTGCACCACTAATTAATTCTGCAGGAAGCGTGTCGAAGCTGAACGCTCGACCTTGGTTCTCAGTAGCGATTTGACGACCATTTACCAATACGGTGTTAAATTCTGGGCCGAACCACGTACTGTAATGAATTGTCCTTCACCGCCACTTCTATCAATAGCAACACCAGTAATGCGCTGCAGTGACTCTGCAACGTTTTGATCTGGGAATTTACCAATATCTTCAGCAGTAATACCGTCGTAAACAACATCAGATGCTTTCTTATCTAGCATTGATGCTTTAAGTGAACTGGTAAAACCTTTAACTTCAATAACATCAACTTGGTCTTCAGATGGTGTCGCTTCTTCTTGAGCGAATACCAACGGGGTGTGTAAGGCTGTCGCAATAGCAACGCCTAATAGTGAGCGCTTGGCCATTGGGCCTAATAATGATGTGTTAATTTTATGTGTCACTGTGTTTTCTCCGTGAGTAGGCTATTTTCTACTTAGTTAGCGTACAAATAGCGTAATAAGTATGTTCGGATCAAGCTTATTAACATTCTTTTTACACATTTTATAACCTAAATTTCGAATTATTATTATTAAGATGTTGAAATTAAAGGTTTTTAAAAATTAAGAAAAAAGGTAAACGTTTTCCTTAATTTTTGATAGTAACACAAATTTACATTGTAATGACAATGTTATAAAAATATTTTTTTATATTAAAAGCGCGGTTTATTACCGCGCTATATATGGAGAGGTAAAATTAACTACAGCGGATACGGGCAACGGCGTTTTTCCAACCGTCATAGGCCTTGTCACGCTCTTCTTTTGAAAGCCGAGGAGTGAAAATACTGTCACTTTTCCAGCACTCGGTAAGGGAATCAACAGAGGTAAATACACCAGCTTGAAGGCCAGCAAGGAATGCGGCGCCAAGTGCGGTGGTTTCAGTAATTTCGGGGCGTTCAACTTCTGCGCCTAATATGTCAGACAAGAAACCCATTACCCAATCGTTTCGAGACATGCCGCCATCTACGCGGATAGTGGTTGGCCGTGCGCCATCACTTTCCATGGCTTTCTGTAAGTCTTTGGTTTGATAACATACTGATTGCAAGCCCGCGGCAACAATTTCGCTTATGCCGGTGTCTCGAGTTAGGCCCAAAATCGCACCTCGCGCATCGGGATCCCAATAAGGAGCGCCTAGTCCGGTAAAGGCTGGCACAAGAAAAACACCATTATCTTGTCGCGCTCTTTGCGCCAACGCTTCGGTTTCGGAAGCATCGTCAATCAGTTTCAAGCCATCACGTAACCACTGCACCGTAGCGCCGGCCATGAAAATACTACCTTCAAGGGCGTAAGTGGTTTTTCCGTTTAATCTATAACCGATGGTAGTTAACAAGCGGTTCTTAGATTGAAGCGGCTTGTCGCCTGTATTCAAAATCATGAAACAACCCGTACCATAAGTACTTTTTGCCATACCTTTTTCAAAGCAAGCTTGACCCACTAATGCAGCCTGCTGATCGCCCGCAACACCCTGAATTGGAATGGCATGACCGATAATGTCTTTACTAATAGTCCCGAATTCAGCCGCACAGTCCATGACCTCAGGAAGCATGGCTTTAGGGATATTAAAGGTATCGAGTAATCGTTCGTCCCAACACTGAGTATTAATGTCGAACAACATGGTACGAGAAGCGTTAGTGGCATCGGTCTTATGTGATTCGCCGTTGGTCAAACGCCAAATTAAGAAGGTGTCCACTGTACCAAAAAGCAATTCACCGGCTTCGGCTTGCGCTCTTGCACCTTCTACATTGTCTAAGATCCACGCTAGTTTGGTGGCCGAAAAATAAGGGTCAAGCAGTAGCCCCGTAGATTCAGTAATATGCGCCACTAAACTTTCATCGTCGTCGAGTTCGCGACATTGCTGCGAGGTACGTCTGTCTTGCCAAACAATAGCCGGGTACACAGGCTTGCCGGTGTTTTTATTCCAAACTAAGGTTGTTTCGCGTTGATTGGTAATACCTATAGAGGCTATATCTTCAGGTGATACAGAGCACTTATCGAATACTTGCTTCATGGTAGTGGTTACGCTTTCCCAAATTTCTTCTGGATCGTGTTCCACCCAACCATCTTGTGGGTATTTTTGAGAAAACTCTTGTTGTGCAACAGCTACGATAGCGCCGTCCGCTGCAAAGATAATGCTACGTGAACTCGTGGTTCCTTGGTCTATGGCAAGAATATATTGGCCCATGACACGTCTCCTGAACATAATTTGGTAAGAGTTTGCACCATTTACACCAGTTTAACAATGCTATATTTTCGAAAACGAACATTTCAGTGTTCGAATTACCGTAGGCAGGCAAAGGTGAACCACGTATAATAGCTAAATCGCCACAAGGAATGACCCAATGAACCAAACGCAAAGACACGAAAAAATTGTTAGCTTTATCAAACAAAATGGCTTCATGTCTATTGACGACTTGGTTACTCGTTGTGATGTTACCCCCCAAACTATTCGTCGCGATCTAAACCAGCTCGCCGAGGCAGGTATTGTTAGTCGATACCATGGGGGCGCTGGACTTAATCGAAGTTGGGAAAATACGCCTTATCAAGAACGCAAAACACAAAACAGTGAAGTAAAAGAAAGAATTGCTGAGGCAGTGGCTAGCATGATCCCCGACGGGGCTTCATTATTTATAAACATAGGCACGACGACTGAAATGATAGCAAGCAAGTTACTTAATCATAAAAACTTGCACGTGGTAACGAATAACATTCATGTCGCGACCATTCTTTCTGCTAAAGAAGACTTCTCAGTTATTATCGCTGCGGGCGAAGTACGTTACCGAGATGGCGGTATTATTGGGGAAGCAACCTGCGACTTCATCAGCCAGTTTCGTATGGATTACGGCATTATAGGTATCAGTGGAATTAGCGCTGATGGTGCACTGCTCGATTTTGATTTTAGGGAAGTAAAGGTATCACAAGCGATATTAGAGCATACCCAGCACGTTATTCTTGCAGCAGATTATAGTAAGTTTGAACGAAGAGCTATGGTAGAGCAGGGGCATATTTCTCAGGTTGATTGCCTGGTATGCGATCAAACACCGCCCCCTGCTATTCGAAAAATTATTGATGAAAACAACATCAGTTTCATTAAGGCGTAAACGGCCAACTTATAACCTTAGTAGTCACTTATCAGTTTACTATCTACTTCCAAAACAGCATGCTGCCCAGCATTGTTGTAACGGCGCGCCATCCTTGTTACCCATGTATTAACTGCTATGGTTAAGTAAGCTTACGGCTATGCATAACAGTAGGCATACCTAATACCTGCAAAAGCTATATATCAAACTTTTATCTGAAACCATGGGGCTATGTTGAACCAGTGCTTTAATTGCGTAGGTTAAAAATGAGCAAGAATGTTCGTTAATGTTCGTTTTGTGTTGACATGTTTTCTTTTTGGTTGTCAAATAGCCAGCATGCTAGTGAAGCCGAAAGGGGCGAGAACATGAATCAGAATACAAATAGTACACAAACCGTTGACGTTTTAGTGGTTGGCGGCGGTGTCAATGGAGCCGGAGTAGCATTAGATGCAGCCGGTCGCGGACTTTCGGTAGCACTATGTGAAAAAGGCGATCTTGCAGGTGCAACGTCTTCCTCTAGCAGTAAGTTAATACATGGTGGTTTACGCTATTTAGAGCATTATGAGTTCCGCCTTGTGAAAGAAGCGCTCGCTGAGCGTGAAGTGCTATTGGAAAAAGCCCCACATATCATGTGGCCTTTACGTTTTCGTTTACCTCATCAAAAGCATCTTCGTCCCGCATGGATGATACGAATTGGCTTGTTTATGTACGATTCACTAGCCAAACGTAATGTATTGCCGCGCTCAAAGAAAATGTCTACGTCACCGACAGGCCCCTTGGTGAATGATATAACAACATGTTTTGAGTACTCAGATGGTTGGGTAGACGATGCTCGTTTAGTGGTATTGAATGCGTTAGCAGCGCAAGATAAAGGTGCTAGCATCTATACCCGCACTGAATGTATTAGTGCCGAGAAGCAAGACAAGTTATGGAAAGTGACTTTAAAAGACGTATTAGGGAAAACGTTTACAATCAATGCCAAGGCTGTGGTTAACGCTGCTGGGCCATGGGCTGTTTCATTCCTAGATAGACTTGCCGACACTAAAAACCCAAATGCGATGCGTATGGTGAAGGGCAGTCATTTTATTGTGCCTAAATTGTATGACACAGAAGAAGCTTATATTCTTCAAAATAAAGACGGCCGTATTGTTTTTGTTATTCCTTACGAAGATGACTTTTCACTCGTTGGTACTACCGATGAGAACTATGTTGGTGAGCCATCGCAAGCCGCTATTTCTGAAGCTGAAACTGAATATCTTATTGAAGTTGTTAATACGTATTTTAAAACCAAAATTGACGAAAGTGATATTGTTCATAGCTACAGTGGCGTGCGCCCATTGCTTGAAGAAAAAAATGCGTCTGCGCAAGAGTTAACGCGCGATTATAAAGTAGAGCTAAGCGGCACTGAGTCTTCGCCAATATTGCTTAATATTTTCGGTGGAAAAATTACTACCTACAGAAAATTGTCTGAGCATGCAGTAGATAAGTTAACTAGCCTGTTTCCAAAGGCAGGTAAAGCCTGGACCAAAAATGTAGCGCTTCCGGGTGGCGCTTTCACCAATAAAGCAGATTTAATTAAACAGCTACAACAAGACTACCCATGGTTACCTGAATCGGTAGGGGTTCGCTATGCGCGTCAATACGGCATGTTGTGCGTTAAGTTTCTTGAAGGAAAAGCAGATTTAGGCAGCATGGGTGAGAACTTTGGTGCCGACATGTACCAAGCAGAAGTGGACTACCTTATTGATCACGAATGGGCAATGTCTCTTGAAGACGTCATTTGGCGCCGAACTAAGCATGGTTTACGTTTAAGCCAGAGCGAGCAAACCAACTTAGAAAGCTATATAACGACTCAAGTGTCTAAAAGTGTCGATATGCAGCAATCTGCGTAGATATTCAATATAGAATCTTAAAAAGCCCGTATCTTTATTTCACAAAGTGCGGGCTTTTTTATGTCCAAAATACTTAACTACAGCGATATAGTTGGTCTACTGGTTTTAAAGCTATTCATATAGAGGAAGATAGGATGAAGGAAATAATTCTAATTCGGCACGGAAAGCCGTTGTCTGCTCACAACAATAAATTAAGTGCGGGTGAATTTACCAATTGGGTTCGCCAGTACAATCAGTCACCTTTAGACAGCGCCCATTACCCAAATGAAAAGCGCGAATTTGCCGCGCATCACATCATTGCTAGCCCGCTTAAAAGAGCGCAGCTCTCGGCGAACTATTATATGGGCGAGCCCGCAGTTGACGTTATTCCCGAATTAAAAGAAATGGATATACCCTACTACAGGCTACCGCTAAGATTAAAAGCGTGGCATTGGGTTTTATTAAACAGGCTAATGTGGATTTGCGGGAAAGCGGGGCGGTTTGAGTCTTTCGTTGAGGCTAAAAATCGCGTGGGTAAAGCGGCAAAGGAACTCGAAAAGAAAGCCGAACAGCACGCTCAAATTGTTGTGTTTGGACACGGCATGAGTAATCGTTATATTCGCATTCTTCTGGCTAAAAGAGGCTGGGAAATAACGGAGAAAAATAACGGTTATTGGGGTGTGACGCGTTTAATAAAAAATTGAAATATTCTTAAAAATAAACAACTTTCGTCTACTGGTGCTATTGTTATTACTTTGTTGTAATAACACAATTATTCATGGCCAAAGATTTTACAATGCACATTGGATGGCGCCAATACCTAAAGCAGAAATTTAGACGTGTTTCCAAGCACCATGTGCTCGGCGTTTCTGTAGACGCTGAGTCTGTATCCTTCTGCATCGTAAAACGTGAGCAAGATTCAATAGTTTTAGTTGACGAAGAAACGGTAACGCCAGAAAAATGGGGTGAAAAGCTTCATACTTGGCTAAAGGAAAAAAACCTTCTTGGTATCTCAACGTGCGTGTGTATGTCTCACAGTTGGTACAATGCGTTACAGCTAGACCGGCCAAATGTTGAGGACAACGAAGTTCACGGCGCACTGCAATGGTCTGTTGCCGAAATATTGGGTAGCGACAAAGCCTATGTATTTGATTATGTCGATTTGCCCGTGCCTCTTGCAGGCACTAACAAGGTAAACGTATTCGCGTTACCTCGCTCTGTCATTGCTGATGTTGTCAGCCATATCCAATTTGCCGATGTCACTTTAAAAGAAATCACGACTGCTGAATTAGCGCTATGCGAGCTCATGCCGTCAATGGAAAGCGCCACCGTACTGTTAACACAAGAAGCCGGTGAAGAAGTGGTTTTAAATGTGGTTAAAGATGGAAACCTTTATTCTTCTCGGCGGTTAAAAGGTTTTGAAAATATTGGCTCGTTTTCCCAAGAAGAATTGGAAATGGGACTGCTTGATAATTTGGGTGTGCAAATTCAACGTTCTATGGACCACTTTGAAAGTCAGTTGCGCCAACCGCCCATCCGTTCGGTTTTATTTCGGTTAGACTCCCCGCATTCTACTACGGTTAAGATGCAGCTCAGCCAGTTAATTCCGGCACAAATCGACCAGTTAATTTCGCCTATTCAAGTTAGCGAAGACATTGATGTTTATCGGCTGAACTTGGTGAGCTTAAGTGCTGCGTTTTGTGCATTGGTTCCACAACCTATAGCACCTCCTACTATGAGTACTACAGGAGAGCTAAAATGAGACAGCGGATTAACCTCTATTGGCCAGAGTTTAAACCGGAGTTTCGCTGGTTGAACGTAGGCACAATGCTCGTAGTGTGGTTACTTACATTGCTGATAGTCGTGCTAGTTACCATGAGGTTGAGCGTGACGGTTCAAAAACAAAGTGCAGTGTTAAACCAAGCGCAAGAGCGAACTATCCAGCTTGATGAAGAGTTAGCCATGGCGAAATCTCAATTAGCTGAACGAAAGCCATCACAAGTTTTATCTGAAGAACACGAAACGTTAAACCTTTCGGTCAGCCAAAAAACATTACTTATAGAAGAATTGAGTGGGCAAGAAACTCGAGAGCAGGCGCCATTTTACCAAGCCTTAAATGGTTTTGCCGATGTTGCAGACGGTTCTCTATGGTTAACGCGATTTGTAGTGCGCAGTGAGCGATTGTCATTATATGGCAAAGTAAACGACCCAGGTGCGCTGCCAGCGTGGTTAAAACGACTAGGAAACGCTACCTACTTTGAAGAAAAAGAATTTGAAGTCATTAAATTAAGCCGTGATATCAACAAGGATGGCAATCCAAATGGCGTGTTGTCGTTTGAGTTACTCAGTGAGCCAGCTGATGAAGACGTTGAGGTGGCACCAGAATGAGCAAAGATAGCTTGAACAGTAAACTGGCCGCCATGAGCCCTCGAGAACTCATCATGCTCTTCGTCGCGGGCTTAGTGGTGATAGTACTTGTTGGTTTCACGTTTTTCATCGAACCACTTTGGAAAAAGTCGCAATCGATGGAAAGAAGGCTTGCGTCTGAAGCCACGCAAACCTCTTCGTTAAGCCAGCAATTGCAAATTTATCTCGAAGCGCTAGAAGAGGATCCCGACAAGGCCTTGATATCAAGCATTGCAGAATTAGAAGAAAAAGATGCGATATTGGAACGGCGATTTAGAGATGAACTTAAGACCCTAGTCACCCCTGATGAAATGCCAGCGTTGGTTAGTCGTATGTTTGATGATGCACAACAAGTGCGCTTGGAATCTATGGCAACTATTGCGCCTGTTAATATATTTGCAGGGCGTGAAGACTTATCGGCGCTTACGCTTTATCGACACGGCCTAACCCTAACGTTCAGCGGTAGCTATTTTGATATCAGAGACTTTCTTCAACGTGCTCAAAAAGAAAATATAAAGCTTTATTGGGAAGCGATGGATTACCAAGTCAGCGATTACCCTAACGGAAAAGTGACAATAGAGTTTTATACCGTTAGCACGCAAAGGACATTTATCCGTGTTTAAACTAATACTAACAATAGTGCTCACTTTTAGCTCATTTTTGTTGTTTGCACAGCAAGACCCAACTCGTCCTGGGAATACCAAAATGACAGGCATTGGTGCTACGCAGCAAGGGGAGTTTTCCTTAAGCGCCATCATGTATTCTGCGCAAAGTAAGCATGCCATTATTAATAATAAAGTGGTCAGGGAAGGGGATGATATCGCCGACGGCAAAGTAGAAAGCATCACTAAGAATACCGTAGTAATTTTGAAAAACCGTTATGCCAAGCCTGTACGAACTGTATTGTCTCTAGCGCCAATAACAACAATTAAAAAAAATGTATCAGAGGATCTGTAAAATGGGCAAGTTACCCCGTCTGTTTGGAGTATTAAGCATATCTTTAGCGATGGCCGGTTGTCAGAGTACATCAGAGCCTCAGCAGCAGCTTGTGTCAAAAGTTGAACAAGACTTACAAGAACAAATTGATGCAGAAAAAGCGCGTAAATCTTCACAACTAAATACCCCAGTGCCCATTCCCTCTGCGGTATCAGCTGCATTGGCAGCACCCGAAAGTGTGTCTTCAACTAACAGCTTGTTCGGCCCACAACGTTTCGACGTTAACGCGAAAAGTGTGCCTATCAGCGCCTTTTTCGCAGGCTTGGTTGAAGGTACGCCTTACAGTGTTGCTATTCATCCGCAAGTAACTGGGTCGGTATCGCTGCAACTCAAGCAAGTTACAATAGATGAAGTTATGTCACTACTCAGTGACTTATATGGCTATGACATTGCGCGCTCAGGAACGGTGTTTAAAGTGCGCGCTGCAGGTATGCGTACTGAAACCTTTGCCGTGAATTACCTCTACATGCAGCGAAACGGGGCAACTCAAACCAGTATTACCTCCGGCGGTGTAACGCAAAATAATAATCAAAATAACAACAATGGTTCTTCTTCGGGCTCGTACAGTGGCAACTTCAGCAGTTCCGAAAGCTACGGAAGTCAAAACAACAGCAATACTAACGGCACAACGATAAACACTCGCACTGAAACCGACTTTTGGGCCGACTTGAAGGTTAGTCTTGAAGCTATGGTAGGTAAGGAAAACGGCCGTGCTGTATTTGTTACTCCGCAAGCAAGCTTAGTTACTGTGCGGGCTATGCCTGATGAATTGTCTGATATACGCCGCTTTTTGAAGACCTCAGAAGCGAACTTAACTAAGCAAGTTATTTTGGAAGCCCGTATTTTAGAAGTTGAACTGAATGACGGTTATCAGCAGGGTATTAATTGGAATGAAATATTGGCCAACACCGGCAATACAGACTTTTCGCTTTCAACCACTGCTGGCACGTTAGGCAATGACATCAGCGCTACTTTGGGTGGCGTGACAAGCCTCGCTTTTTTGAACAAAGACTTCTCAGGCGTGCTGTCATTACTGTCTACTCAAGGGAATGTACAAGTACTTTCGAGCCCCCGGGTGACCGCTATTAATAATCAAAAAGCGGTTATAAAAGTAGGTGACGATGAATATTTTGTCACTGATGTGTCAAGCGACAGCACGGTAACCAGCACTACAACGTCTATATCACCGGATATTGAACTTACCCCCTTTTTCTCGGGCATTGCGCTAGATGTAACACCGCAAATTGATGACAAAGGCACGGTACTTTTGCATGTTCACCCATCGGTGATTGAAACTGCTGAGCAGCAAAAAGTTGTGACTATGGATGATGAGCAAATTGTATTGCCATTGGCACAAAGCACCATTCGAGAGTCAGACACTATAATTCGTGCTGGCTCTGGCGAAATTGTGGTGATAGGTGGCTTAATGCAAACCAGTCAAACCGATGTGGTATCAAAAACGCCATTACTGGGTGACATTCCCTTGTTTGGTGAATTGTTCAAAAATCGCCAAGTTAGCGAAACAAAAAAAGAACTTATTATTTTACTCAAACCCACTGTTGTAGGACACGACACGTTCGAACAGCAACTTGAAACCAGTCGCCAAAATATGGTTGATTGGTTGTATGTGGATTAAGTATGTATTTGTATCATTTTGGCATTAGAGAGCTACCTTTTACTTTAACGCCAAACACCAGTTTTTTTTATGGCCTACCCAGTCATATTGAAGCCAGTGAGGTGTTACTCACTGCGCTTAAATCTGGTGAGGGCTTTATCAAAGTGACTGGTGAAGTCGGTACAGGAAAAACCCTTATTTGCCGGAAATTTCTTAATGAATTGCCCGCGCATTTTCAATCAGCCTATATTCCTAACCCTCTTTTAAGCCCAGACGAGTTGCGCCGTGCAGTGGCAAGTGAGTTAGGAGTAGATATAGGGCAAACCTGCGATCAGCAGCGTTTCACCCAATGTATTCAAGAGCGACTTATCGATATTAATGCCCAGCATCGCAGTGCTGTTTTGGTGATTGATGAAGCGCAAGCGTTACCGGTAGAAAGTATTGAAGCACTTCGGTTAATGACTAACTTAGAGACAGAAAGCCGTAAATTATTGCAGGTGGTGTTATTTGGGCAACCAGAGCTCAATCAAAAGCTTTCAATGCCGGAGCTGCGGCAGTTAAAGCAGCGCATTACATTCAGTTATTCGTTATCGCACATGGATACCGACCAAATTTACCATTATGTAAAACATCGTTTAGTGGTAGCAGGGCACACAGGAGAAGAGGTATTCGACTTAGCGTGTTGCCGATTAATGTTTATGGCTACGAAGGGGACGCCAAGGCTGGTCAACGTACTGTGTCATAAGGCCATGATGCTGGCGTATGGCGAAGGCAAGTACAACGTGGATGTATCGCATATTAAGTTGGCTATTGCTGACACCGAAGCCACTACATTGCCTTGGTACGCTTCTTTTGCCCTGTGGCCTTCTTTGGTAGCGGCCGGTGTGGTGGTTTCGGTTACCCTTGCCAGTGTACTCGAGTTTGGAGGCATGGCATGAGTGTTGTGAATAAAATGCTGAAAGATCTAGAAGCTCGCGAAGGCGTTGAACAACCGCAAGCTCGATACGAGCCCCCACAAAAAAAGTCAGTAAGTGCGCTTACTATCGTTGTGCTTTTGTTAGTTATCGTCACCATCGCGTTAGCTGTGTGGGTGCTGCTTAACCCCGCGCCATCGGTTTCATCTGCGGTGTTGCCCTCTGAATCAATGCCGATAACAGATACAAACGAAGTTTCATTAACCGAACCAAGCCCCGCTATATTGCCGGCTTCCCTGACAGCAAGTGCTCAACCAAGTACTGAATCTGCCGAAAAAGAAAGTGCTGAAAAAGAAACTGCTGAAAAAGGAAGTGCGGGACAAGGAAGTGTTGAAGCTAGCATCTCGCAAAACGACGACACGAATACGCCGCAGAATTTATCAAAACCGATGCAGACGTCTGCCCAAGTAGCACAGGATACCTCTTCAGAAAAGGCGAAAGCCACCGAAGGTGAATACATAAAAAGCCCAAGCTCGCGTGCTGCTTCTGATGCAAGCATTAACCCTACTTCCAACCCAGACAACAGCCCTACTGGCATCTTTGTAGCGAAGACTGTATCAAAGTCGGTAGACAGCGTAAAAACAGCCGAGTCTGCACCAGTGGCACGTTTCTCAAAGCAGATTGATAACAATAAAAACGCCCCTGCGATAGACGAGCAGGTGCGCTTGGCTCTTGATAATAACGACTACAACACAGCCATCAGGTTAATGCAGCAGAAAGCGCAAAGCCATCCAACCGATATTAGTGTTAAGAAGAAGCTAGCGTCCTTGCTGTTTGCCAGCGGCCAGGTAGAACAAGCCCAGGCCTTATTACAAGGTATGCTTGTGAATTCACCGGATGATCACAGTGTTCGCCTTATGTTGTCGCGGTTGTATGTGAAACAAGGGCTAACAACGTTAGCAATAGAAAACGCGAACGGGGCTGTTTCTTCACCCCGCAACCCACTGTCTGTAGAGTTACTTAGTTTTAGAGCGAATTTACTGCAGCAATATGGCGAGTTCGACAAGTCACTTAATGATTATTTAGTGCTAACTAAGCGGCGACCTCTCGAGCCCAAATGGTGGTTAGGTGCTGCGATAAGTGCTGACAATTTGCATCAATCTGCACTGGCGTTTCACGCGTTCTCCCAAGTAGTAAAGATTGATACGCAGCAGACCCTATCACCAAATGTACATCATTATGCGCAAGAGCGCATGGCTAGGCTTCGGGAAGTAGTAAAATGAATAAACCTAGAGTTCGCCTTGGCGACCTTCTTGTTCAGCATAATTTGATTAGTGCTGATGAGCTAATGACGGCATTGTCTGAGCAAAAAAGTACAGGCCGTAAGTTAGGTGCTACGCTAATTTCGATGGGGTTGGTGACTGAACACCAAATGCTTGAATTGTTATCTCGGCATTTAAATGTTCCGCTTATCGATATCGATCAATACCGCGTAAATCAACAAGCTGTGCTGCTTTTACCTGAAATTCAAGCTAGGCGATATCGCGCACTCGTTATTGATGATAAGGGGGACAGCCTGCTAGTTGCCATGTCAGATCCCGCCGATTTAACCGCGGTAGATCATCTTTCAGAAACGTTAAACAGACAAATTGAACTTGCCGTAGTTAGCGAGCAACAGCTGTTCACCGCTTACGATACTTTTTATCGAAAAACCCAAGAAATTGCGAGTTTTGCCCAAGAACTAGCAGAAGAATACGATACTGAAGATAACTTTAATATAGAACTTGGTGGTGCGGGCGATCAAGACACAACAGTCGCCCGGTTGCTGCAATCTATTTTTGAAGATGCGGTGATAGCAAAAGCGTCTGATATTCATATAGAACCTGATGAAAATCAGTTGAGAATACGACAACGGGTAGATGGGGTTTTACAAGAAACTGTGATACCCGAGAAAAGTATAGCGGCCGCGTTAGTGTTGCGTTTAAAGCTAATGGCGGGGTTAGATATTTCCGAAAAGCGGCTACCGCAAGATGGCCGTACTCAAATTAAAGTTAAAGGGCACAAAATAGACGTGCGTTTGTCTACCATGCCAGTGCAAGGTGGCGAGTCTGTGGTCATGCGTTTGCTTGATCAGTCCGCAGGAATACTGACCCTTGAACAAACCGGCATGCCTTCAGCACAGTTAACCCGCTTTAGAAATTTGTTACGACGCCCTCATGGGATGATTTTGGTTACCGGGCCTACAGGTTCGGGTAAAACGACCACTTTGTATGGTGCATTAAGCGAATTAAATACGGCAAAGTCGAAAATTATTACCGTAGAAGATCCGGTGGAATACCGCTTACCCCGCATTAATCAGGTTCAAGTGAATCCTAAAATAAACCTGACTTTTTCAAATGTACTTAGAACCACACTACGACAAGACCCCGACATTATTATGGTGGGGGAAATGCGTGATCAAGAAACGGTAGAAATTGGGCTTCGTGGTGCATTAACCGGTCACTTAGTACTATCGACACTGCATACCAACGACGCTATATCTAGCGTAGTGCGCTTACTCGATATGGGCGCGCCAGGTTACTTGGTGGCAAGTTCTCTTCGAGGCATTATTGCTCAGCGCTTGGTACGCCGAATTTGTGATAATTGCACCACCTCTTATACGCCAACGGATGATGAAAAGGTGTGGTTGAACGGTATTGATGAAAATGCCGCAGACGTTGCCTTTAAACAAGGGCGTGGCTGTCAGAAATGTAATCAAACAGGATACAGAGGGCGAATTGGGGTTTTTGAGTTACTCGAAATGACTGAAAACATGATGAATTATTTAAAATCCAGTGATATTCAAGGCTTTAGTGATGCCGCGACTAAAAGCGCAGGCTATCGCTCTTTGCCTCAATCTGCTCTGACTTACGCAAAAATGGGCGTAACCAGTGTAGAAGAGGTGTTAAAACTGGTTGAGATGGTAGCCCAAGATGCTCCCACCTCTGAAATCACTGACGACACAACAGTGCAATAAGGCAATGATAGATGGCACGGTTTAGCTACAAAGGGCGCGAAAGAAATGGCGCCCTGACAGAAGGCGAGTTAGACGCGAACGATGCAGGAAGTGCAGCGGCAATGTTGCGCGCTCGCAGTGTAACGCCAATTGCTATTGCCCCCATGAGTGATAAAAAAGAAAGTGTCGTGTCTGGTTGGCAAGGCTGGTTTGTCCCCGAAGTCACTTTGGACGATTTAGTTATTTTTTGTCGCCAAATGTTCTCGCTAACCAAAGCGGGTATTCCCTTACTAAAAGCGGTGTCCGGCTTAGCTGAATCCTGTAATTCTATTCGCCTTAAACTTGCCCTTGAAGACGCTATCGTAAGTTTAGAACGAGGCCGCACCTTGTCTTCCGGATTAAACCAGCACCCTAAAATTTTTAATCAATTATTTGTAAGTATTATTCATGTGGGCGAAAACACCGGTCAATTAGAAGATGCCTTCGCTCAACTGGCGGTGTATTTAGAGCGCGAACAAGAAACTCGCAAACAAATTAAAGCCGCCACGCGCTACCCCATTTTTGTGCTTATCGCCTTAGCGGGCGCGTTTGTAGTGCTCAATATCTTTGTTATCCCCAAATTCGCCGACATGTTTTCTAAGTTCAATGCCGAATTGCCTTTAATGACCCGAGCGCTCATAGGCACATCAGATTTCTTGCTGAACTATTGGTACCTGCTAATTGCTGGCGGGATATTCATTGCCTACATGATTAGGCGTTCATTAAATACGAAAGTCGGGCGTTTAAATTGGGATAGACGTAAGCTTTCATTACCTATAGTGGGCAGTATTTTTAATCGTTCTTTACTAAGCCGCTATTGTCGAAGTTTTTCAATGATGTTGCGCGCGGGCGTTCCCTTAACCAGTGCACTAAACTTAACCTCAGAAGCGGTGGGAAATGTGTACATGGGGCAAAAGATTATTGCGATGCGCGAGCGAATTGAAAAAGGTGAGGGGCTAGCACGAGTCAGCGCAGCAAGCGGACTATTTACACCTTTGGTGATGCAGATGATTCGTGTAGGTGAGGAAACCGGTCGCGTAGATGAATTACTGGTTGAGGCGTCGGAGTTCTATGAGCGTGAAGTTGACTACGATCTTAAAAATTTAACAGCAAAGATAGAGCCTTTTTTAATTGTCGTGGTGGCAGCCATGGTACTGGTGCTCGCGCTGGGTATTTTTACCCCCATGTGGGATATGATGAACGCAATAAAAGGCGTATAACTCCCTAGCTTAAAGATGTGTTATAACAGTATGTTAAGAGCAATTAATGACTGCGAAAAAGTAATAGCAGCAAGGGTAGTAACATGGTGACGAAAAGCGAAGCGGCAAAAAGTAAGAACAGATCCTTATTTATCAACATTATTGTGATCACGTTGTTTGCTTCACTAATGGCTGTTTTTATCGTGCGACTGAATACCAGCGAAGTTAATTTTGAAGCACAGATGCTTAGGCAGCTAGCGCTCAAGTTGGAAGAATCTGCAGTAACGGCTCATTGGAAGTGGCAGTCAGAAGGGCGGCCGGTTCGTATTCTGCTTACGCACTATGATAGGCAGGGTAATGAAGTTGGACGTACGCCCGTGCTAATGAGTCATGAGGGATGGCCAGAAGTGTCTCCTTCTGTGCAAGGGTGTAAAACCCTTTGGAACGCATTGCTAACCGTGCCTATGATGGTTAATGGTTTTAATGTGCGTGGTGAATATTTTCGTGGTGAGTTAGTCGACGATGAGGCCGTGAATGCACGCTGCCGATTTTCCTTAAGCGCGGGGGATTACTTTGACTACTTTGTATTTCGTGGTGATGTGGTTCCAGAAAACGAACAATAACAAACAAACTGAATTTTAATAATGAGAAAACTGGGGTGGTCCAAATGAAAAAGCAACGACATCAAATAGCGGGAAAACAACTGGGTTTTACGCTAATAGAGCTTGTGATTGTAGTCGTATTACTTGGGCTACTAGCGGCAGTGGCCATTCCACGCTTTCTTGATATTACTGAACAAGCTGAAGATGCCACGGTTGAGGGTGTTGCCGGTGGTTTCGCCACAGGGGTTGGGCTTGTGCGCGCACAATGGGAAATAGAAGGTCGGCCAGAAGAGAATGCGTCTACCAATCAGACCTTTGTGACACTTGATGGCATTAATGTCGCGGTTGATCAGGATACCGGCTATCCCACAGGCCTGCTAAACGGTGACGGTAACAGTCAAGACACAGCGATTACCGCATTAGACTGCGAAAGTATCTTTAGCCTGATAATGCAAAGTGCCCCCTCCATTACATCGAGTTTTTCAGAATCACCATTTGACGGTTACCGATACTTTGCTACAAATAGTAGTGGTGGCGGCGCAAGTGGTAATGACCTTTGCTATTATTACCTTAGCCAATCTATAAAAAATCTGAACAGTAGCCCTACCAATGATGCGCAAGGCGATGGGTTTCTATACGACCCACGGATAGGCCAAGTTATCGTTTTTAGTAATGATTCGAACTCATAACTATGTATTGAGTTTTATACGTAAACTGGTGATTTTTAAACTAAAGTTTTATATTCAATTACGCCATTTTTGCAATAATAAACGTAATTGAAACAAAAGGACATTTTTTATGCAGCAACGCGGTTTTACCCTTATTGAGCTAGTCATAGTTATCGTAATTCTTGGTATTTTAGCGGTTACCGCTGCGCCTCGGTTTGTAGGTTTCCAAACTGATGCTCGCATTGCCACATTAGAAGGAGTGGAAGGCGCACTGATTAGTGCTTCGGAAGCTATTCATGCAAAAGCAATTATTGCTGGCGCGACTGCATCGTCAAATACGACCATCAACGTAAATGGCACTGATATCAATGTTCGTTATGGTTACCCGTACAGCACATACTTCGATGACAATAACAATACCACCACTGTGCAGCTAGATTCATACATGAACCTAGATATTCGTGCAGTAAACACTACCGCAGACCAAGGTACTACAGATTGGTATGTGAGTGCTAACGGTACTTGGGCTCGCATTTACCCCGACGGTTTTGAAGGTGCTAACTGCTATGTTGAGTACAGAAATGCGGCAGCGGGTGGTTCTCCTACTATCACATTGACTTCGACTGCTTGTTAAATATTACCTAGCACATGGCCAGGCATTTCGTTCCTGGCCAGCGTCAGGCCCGAGGCGCTGGCTTTACGCTCCTTGAGCTTATTATTGTCATCGTCGTTATTGGTATTATAGGCGTGGTCGCTTCTGCGCGAATACAAGATGATACCGGCTACACAGAATACTCCCTTCAAATACGTTTTCTCTCTACCTTACGAAATATTCAAAGCAAAGCCATGCAAGATAACCGCGCAGGCTATTGTTATCGCACTATTGTGAGTTCGTCTGGTGACGGTGCTTACGGCCCTACTGTTGTTAACTACGGGAGTGCAAATCAATCAGCCAGCTGTGGCGCAAGTATTGCCGCCAACGCGCCCACATTTTTAGCGGCGCGGGGTGATGAAATTGGTGCTAAAGGGGTATCTATCACCTTTTCAGAAGGTGTTGCTTCGCCTTCTTATATTGACTTCGATTACCTTGGTCGGCCAATAACCGCCACCGGCAGTTGTGCATCAGATATTTGCAGAGTGACCTTTGTGGGAACAGCAACAGTTGGTGTCTGTATTGAAGCTCAGGGGCTTATTTATGCGTGCTGAGCGAGGTTTTACACTACTTGAGATCGTGATTGGGTTAGTGGTGACCAGTATTGTCATGCTTATTGTTACCGATTTACTTGGCGCGCAAGCGCAACAAAGCGTGGCGCCTGTAACGCAAGCCCGCGCTAATATTTTAGCCCAAGGATTACAACGAGAAATACTGAGTAAGGCATTTGACGAAAATAGCAGTGGGCATAACGCCGGTGAACGATGTAGCGACACTATTAACTGTACGACTAGCGCAAACTTGGGGCCTGATAGTGGAGAAAATCGTTCTACCTTTGATGATGTGGATGATTACCACGGCTACAGCGTTATTAGAAACAGTGCGGGTCAAACCATCACGCAAGGTGGGCAAAGTTTATATCAAGGTTACCAGCTCAACGTAGTAGTGTTTTATGATGATAACCTTGACGGTATTGATGATGCTGGCGTGGGTAGCTATACGGGCAACACCAAATTGGTTCGCGTGTCTGTACTTACCCCTAACGATAAAACCATAGTCTTTAGCGGTTATCGGTGGAATTACTGATGGCAAATAGCACACCAATGAACAAGGCTCGAGGCTTTACGTTAGTAGAGCTTGTCATCGTCCTGGTGGTTATGGGGGTGATAGCCACAGGGATCGCAAAAGTGGTTACCAGTAGCATGTCTGTATTTGTTGGTGTTAGTGAAAGAGAGCAGCTTGTTGCCCAAACGTCTTTTGCCATAAATCGTATGGCTCGTGAACTACAAAACGCCGTGCCTGCCAGTGTGAGAGTAAGGGGATCATCGTCTCAACACTGCCTACAATTCGTTCCCGCTGATGTGGTAACAGGTTACAGTGATATCTCTGTTCAGCCAGCCACTGAAAATACTATCGATATATTATTTCCTGCGGATGCCCTTGATAATACTCAGCCCTTTACCGCTAGTGCATCTGTGATTGTTGCACCACCTAGTGTATTAGATGTCTATAACGCCGCTAATGATTACCGCCAACCTATAGTAAGTTGTACCGATGACGGCGATGGCGACTGTGCAACGAGAGACAGCACTGACGATACCCTCGAGATTACGGTAAGTGATGCCTTTGCAGAAGCCTCACTAGCTAACCGTGCTTATATTGCCTCAAAAGCGGTGAGCTTTTGCTTAAGAGGTTCGGTACTTCACCGGATTGAGTCTGGGTTTACCACATCGCAGCCTTTGGCTTTGGCAAGTAGCCCGAGGCTTGGGGTGGACTTCATTAATGTTTTATCTGCCTCACCTGCTAGCGGTACCTCAAACGATGACCCTTTTCAGGTTCGTAGTGTGAACGGTGGGGTTAATAATATGGTGATGTTGCGCCTACGAGCCCAAAAAGGCGATGAAGTATTAAGTCTGACGACTGAGGTGGCAATTGAAAATGAGCCGTGAACCTTTATCCCAACAATATCTAGTACATAAAGCGCTTTCAAGAACTGATAGAAATAGAGTAGAGAAAACACATCCTAGTACGGCAACGTTAGGCCGTTCGTTCTTTACTGCCTCGCTAAAACATCAGCGAGGAAGTATGTTGGTCATGGCGTTGTTTATTATGATAGTGCTGGCTCTGTTAGGGTTAACCCTAGCCTCGTCACTCTCTTCTACGGGCAACAAAGTCGCTGCGGATAATCTAGGTTTTCGCGCTCAGCTGGCAACACAAGCGGGCATGGAGCATATAAAGGCCACTGCAAACCCTGCAGGTGCCACCCCATTATCTTGTAATGGCACCATTAATAGCCCCGCTTCGTTTGGCCAAGTAAGAGGCTTTGAAGGGTGTGCTTACCAAGCCAGTTGTCAAACAAGCACTACGATTATTGCAGGCGTAAACTATTATTTCTATCGTTTTGCCTCTACCGCCCAATGCACCGCTAGTGAGTTAATTTCAGCGCATACACAGACCGATTCAATGATGATTGAACAATAAATATTATATTAATGTGAAACTTCCGGTTCAAATGCTTGTCTACTCTTACTGGTTTAAAAATAGCCACTTAACAAGAAGTTGGTTGGAAGTGAGTAGAAGGCGCAGTGGGTTTCCACTTAATCGCCACCTAATTGTTTAAAAAATGGTTCTCTGCTTGCCCAAATATGCCCCCATTGTTAAAGTGTGCGGATAAACATCGACTTCACGTTAAAGCGCTGTCATCTCACCCTTGCTAACACGCGATAACACAGAAACAGGAATACACTTTTCATGTTTAAAAAGCTTCGAGGCATGTTCTCTAATGATCTGTCCATCGACCTCGGAACAGCTAACACGCTGATTTACGTTAAAGACCAAGGTATTGTACTCAACGAACCCTCTGTAGTGGCTATTCGCCAAGAGCGTGCTGCTGGACCTAAAAGCGTTGCCGCTGTAGGTGCAGAAGCCAAACGAATGCTAGGTAGAACGCCTGGTAACATTCGCGCTATCCGCCCTATGAAAGACGGCGTTATTGCCGACTTTTATGTAACAGAGAAAATGCTTCAGCACTTTATTAAACAAGTGCATGACAACAATTTCCTTCGCCCTAGCCCTCGTGTTTTAGTTTGCGTTCCATGTGGCTCTACCCAAGTAGAGCGCCGAGCCATTAAAGAGTCTGCGCTAGGTGCAGGTGCACGTGAAGTGTATTTGATTGATGAACCTATGGCCGCCGCTATTGGTGCAGGCTTACCTGTATCAGAAGCAACCGGCTCAATGGTGGTCGATATTGGTGGTGGTACAACCGAAGTGGCTATCATTTCACTAAACGGTGTTGTGTACTCGTCATCGGTACGTATCGGCGGTGATAAGTTCGACGAAGCTATCATTAACTATGTACGCCGTAACTTTGGTTCACTTATTGGTGAAGCAACGGCCGAGCGCATCAAGCATGAAATTGGTGCAGCTTACCCAGGTGAAGAAGTTCGTGAAATTGAAGTACGTGGTCGTAACCTTGCTGAAGGTGTACCTCGTGGCTTCACATTGAACTCCAATGAAATCTTAGAAGCCTTGCAAGAGCCGCTTACTGGTATTGTTTCTGCGGTTATGGTTGCCCTTGAGCAATCTCCACCAGAACTCGCGTCTGATATTTCAGAACGCGGCATGGTACTTACCGGCGGTGGCGCATTACTGAAAGATTTAGATCGTTTGCTAATGGAAGAAACGGGCATTCCAGTAGTTATTGCAGATGATCCGCTAACTTGTGTAGCGCGTGGCGGTGGTAAGGCATTCGATATGATTGACCTACACGGTGGCGACCTGTTTAGCTATGAGTAAACAGGAAAGGCAGCCTTAAGGTTGCCTTCTTTGTATTATGGATACTATTTTTACTCGCGGTCCCTCACTGAATAATAGATTAGCGCTGGCAATTGTTTTGTCAGCGTTACTTATTTTTGTGGATCACAAAGTAGAAGGGTTTAAATCGACTCGGGTCTATTTAAATTCATTCATGAGCCCCCTGCAATATTTAGCCAATTTACCTCGGCTAATGCTAAGCGAAAGCGCCCAGCGCTTGACCTCACATGAAGATCTTCTCGAAGAAAACGACAAGCTCACGAATCAACTGTTGCTCATGAGTGAGAAGCTCCAGCGGTTTGATGCCTTGTCTCAAGAAAATAAACAATTAAGACATTTGCTGGATGCACCTGTACGTAACGACTTACGTAAAATGGTGGCCGAGCTGATGGCGGTTGATAAAAATCCTTATAGCCAGCAGGTGGTCATCAACAAAGGCGCCATTGATGGAGTTTATTTATCTCAGCCCATTATTGATGAAAAAGGCATAGTGGGGCAGGTTATGGAAGTGGGCACTACCAATAGCCGCGTACTTTTACTGGCTGATGTGACTCATGCTATTCCTGTCCGCTCTCAGCGTAATGATATCCGCTTTATTGCTACTGGCAGCGGCGCGCTAAACGAGCTGTATTTAGAGCATGTTCCCCACAGCGTTGATATTAAAGCGGGAGATGTATTGATTTCCTCCGGCTTAGGAAAAATTTTCCCCGAAGGCTATCCCGTAGGTACAGTGAAAGAAGTACGACGGGATGAAAGTCGTCCATTTTCTATTGTAACCGTAACGCCTATGGCTAAATTAGACAGGTTAAAGTATTTGTTACTCTTGTGGTCTGATGAAGGCAAACCTATCGACAGTAATGTGGATAGTGAAAGTGAAGCGGATAAAGAAGATGAAAGCAACACGGTAAGCAAGGAGGAGGCTGAAGATGATTCGTAAGCGTCATTCGGTTATCGTCACTACGCTTTTGATTGCGCTAGTTCTTCAAATTGTGCCATTGCCTATTCAGGTTGATTTATACCGTCCTGATTGGGTTTTGATTGTGCTTGCGTACTGGAGCATGGCGCTTCCCCACAGAGTGAATGTGGGCGTGGCCTTCTTAACCGGTGTGGCGGTTGACATACTAGTCGGCACTACCTTGGGCATCCACAGTTTAAGCTTAAGCATTTCAATCTATATTTTAGCCGCGAACTATCAGCGGCTTCGAAATTACTCGGTATGGCAACAAGCTATTGTTATAGGATTGCTTTCTTCGCTGTACCACTTGCTAACATTCTGGGTACAGCACTTACTTACTGATATCTATTTCCAATTGGATTACTTGTGGCCCGTGCTTACCTCTATGCTGTTATGGCCTTGGGTATTTTGGCTACTTCGTAAAACCCGTCGTCAGTTTTCCATTAGTTAAAGTGTGAGGCTTTTATCGTGAATTACTCAGTGGTTTTAGCCTCTGCTTCCCCTCGTCGTACCATGCTGTTAGATCAGATGGGCATTGCCCATTCAGTAAAGCCAGTGGATATTGATGAATCAGCCCTTGCTAATGAAACGCCTGAAGCCCAGGTAGCTCGACTCGCTGAGCAAAAAGCGAAAACAGCACTTGCACGGTTACACGATGAAGATGCACTTAATGAAAATACGCGTGTATTAGCGTCTGATACGCATATTGCCTTTAACGGGGTTAGTTTAGGTAAGCCTGAAGATAAAGAAGACGCTAGACGTATTCTTTCAATGCTATCGAACAACGAGCATGAAGTACTGACGGCCATTAGTGTGGCGTCTACCACCAAGCAAGTAACACAAACTATTACCACCAAGGTAACTTTTGCCGCATTGACGAACGATGAAATTGACGCATACTGGGACACAGGTGAACCTGCAGATAAAGCAGGCAGTTACGCCATTCAAGGTATTGGCGGTCAATTTGTAAAAGCAATAAATGGCAGTGCTAGCGCAGTGGTTGGATTGCCTTTGTATGAAACAAGGCAGTTACTTAGAGAATTTGGAGTCGTGTAGTGAGTGCAGAGCTACTAATCAATGTTACACCGTCAGAGTCTCGTGTTGTTCTCATTGAAAATGGGATATTGCAGGAAATTCACGTAGAGCGTCATACTAAGCGTGGCTTAGTGGGCAATATCTATCGCGGTAAAGTGAGTCGGGTACTTCCTGGAATGCAAGCCGCATTTGTGGATATTGGCCTTGAAAAAGCCGCTTTTCTTCATGCCTCGGATATTGTTATTCATAATGAAATAGCAGAGGAAGTATCTGCCAGTCACATTCAAAAACAAGACATTCGTGAGCTTGTTCGAGATGGTCAAGATATTGTTGTGCAAGTAGTGAAAGATCCTATTGGCACCAAAGGCGCCCGCCTTACTACCGATATTACTATTCCTAGTCGCTATTTGGTGTTTATGCCAAGTGTTACCCATGTTGGCGTATCTCAGCGTATTGAAGAAGAAGCCGAGCGAGAGCGTTTAAAAACGCTGGTGCAGGAATTCTGCGATGAAAACGGTGGTTTTATTTTACGTACCGCAGCTGAAGGGGTAGGTAAAGCCGAATTACAGCAAGATGCTGCCTTTTTACGCCGACTGTGGGACAAAATTCAATCGCGGATGAAAAAGCGTAAGTCTAATGTGTTGTATGAAGATTTACCGCTGGCGCGCCGTGTGCTTCGTGATTTTGTCGGCACCGAGTTAGACAGAATTCGAATAGACTCTAAGTTGTCTTTTCAGGAGCTGTTCCAGTTCACGAAAGAATACGTGCCCGAAATGAACGGCAAGTTGGAATATTACACGGGCGACAGGCCCATATTCGACTTGCACGATGTTGAAAATGAAACCCAACGAGCACTTGAACGTAGGGTCGATTTGAAATCAGGCGGCTATTTGATTATCGATCAAACCGAAGCCATGACCACCATTGATATAAATACCGGCGCATTTGTTGGGCACCGTAACCTAGAAGAAACTATCTTTAATACTAACACCGAGGCAACACAAGCCATTGCTAGGCAGCTTCGGTTACGTAATTTAGGCGGTATGATCTTAATCGACTTTATCGATATGATTGAACCAGACCACAAAAGACGTGTCTTACATAGTCTAGAAGTGGCGACAAGTAAGGACAGGGCCAAGATTAATATTCACGGGTTTACGTCGCTAGGGCTCATAGAAATGACCCGCAAGCGCACCCGTGAAAGTATTGAGCACATACTGTGTGGCGAATGCCCCGTATGTAAGGGCCGAGGTACGGTGAAAACCGTTGAAACCATCTGCTTTGAAATTATGCGTGAAATCGTTCGGGTAAACCGCGCATATGATGCCGATAAATTTGTTGTTTATGCTTCCCCAAAAGTGGTTGAAGCATTAATGGGCGAAGAATCGCATATGCTTGCAGAGCTGGAAGTGTTTGTATCGAAGCAAATTAAAGTACAAACCGAAACCTTGTACAACCAGGATAAGTACGACGTCGTCATGATGTAATGCATTAACTATACGAAGGCGAAGTGTGACAAATTTAACGTCGGTAGCAGCCTATTTAGTTAAAAAAATATGGTTGCTGCTTGCCATCCTGCTTGTTCTATTCGCGCTGTTAATCAGCGCCGCTCGCTATGCGCTGCCGCATATTGAACACAACAAGCATCTGCTGGAAGACTATATCAGCCAGCGCTATGGCGTAAATCTTACTATTAACAGCGTGCATGCAGTATGGCAACGCGCTGGGCCGAGTATTGTCTTAAATTCGGTCTCCATGGCGCAAAGTGATGCGTCTCCTGTCGGACTCAATATTCGTCAAGTCTATGTTGAATTAGATTTTTGGCAGTCTTTGAGACGACAAATGATCTCATCTACGCGTTTTGAACTTCGCGGCCTTAAGCTCGATGTTGATGCCGATAGGTTCGAGCGTGCAGGCGATAACAACTTTCCTGTTGTTGATGCATTAAAAAGCTTATTTCTAGAACAACTTCAAAGCTTCTCTCTTGAAGAAGGGGAAGTGCTCCTCTCTAAAAATGGCGAGACTCAATCTTTCATCATCGACCAGTTAACCTGGAACAACAGCGGTAAACGTCACCAAGGCTTAGGGCAAATGAAGGTGGCCGATGTATCTTCGAATTCTGCTTCTTTCATTATTGATGTAACTGGCAACAAAGATGCCTTTGAAGGGGTGTTTTATGCCCGCGCTGAAGATTTAGATATTTCACCCTGGGTGAGCGACTTAATCAAAACCAAACGTCCGCTGACTGAAAGCCGAGCAAATTTTGAAATATGGGCCGATGTACAAAGTAATGGCATTACGGGTGTTCAAGCCCAGTTTGAAGAAAGTTTATTGGAATGGGGCGGAGAAGAATACTCAACGCTAGTCACAGGTATTCGTGGTGGCAGCATTGAAGCTGTACCTACCCAAGATGGGTGGAGCGTTAGGGTAGATCAATTGGTAGTAGATTCTGGCCACGAGACCATTGAAGCTGACTTCGTAGGTAAAGTAACAAATGCAGGTGACGCCGTCGTCAGCATTGTAAAACCGGTTCAGATAAATCCATTCTTGATGCTTTTACCCTTGTTTATGGATGACACCAGCGAAGAGGAAATTCGTGCGTTAAATCCTACTGGGCAACTTGCCACGTTGGAACTTCAATTCAGACATCGCCAACCGGAATTAACCGCTAAAATACTTGATTTGTCGTGGGAGCAAGCCGGCAAAACCCCAGGTCTTACCTCGCTAGATGCCGACATTTATTGGTATAAAGATTCTGGCGCTGTTTACTTAAAAAGTGAAAACAGTACCTTATCTGCTGACAATATTATTAAGCAAAATCTGGATATCAATGCCTTCAACGCCAACCTGTACTTTCATACCCTAGCGGTAGGTGACGAAAAGCAATGGGTGATGACGGGTAAAGAGCTCGTGTTCGACAGTGAACAGTTAGTGTTAGAGCCCGCATTTCGTGCCAATTTAACCACGGGCAACCTAGACATATTTGCCAATATTGAGCCTCTGGCGTTAAACGCCGTAAATAACTTCTTTCCTGCCTCGTTAATGGGCGTGAATACCGATAAATTTCTTACCCGTGCCTTCGCTGGCGAAGGTAGCATAAGCAAAGCGCAAGTATTGTGGCACGGTAATCCTAAAAACTATCCGTTTAACGACAACAGCGGCATTTTTCAAGCTTATGTCGATATTGAAGATAGCGACTTTGTGTTTTCATCAAAATGGCCTGCTTTAAATGAACTTGATTTGTCGGTACGTTTTGAAAATGCCGGCTTAGTCATGGAAAGTGACAAAGGAACGTTAGCAGGTATAGATGTGGCGGCTATGTCGGCAGAAATTCCACGTCTACACCCATCTTCAATGTTAACGATTAAAGCAGACGGTTCTGGAACAGGGGAAAAGTTAACCTCGTTAATGAAACAGTCTTCAATTGCCAGCTCGCTAGGCAAAGTGCTCGATAAAGATGTGCAAGTTTCAGGACCATTATCCGCAAGCTTAACATTAGATATACCGCTTAAAGGCAAAGATATACGTGTTCGAGGCGAAGCTCAGTTAAACAACAATGATGTGTATATTACTAGCACACGTATGCAGTTCGATGATGCTAACGGAACGCTTACCTTCGACAACGCAGAAATTGACGCTAACGGGTTAACTGCGAGTTTATTGGGCCAGCCTGTGGAAATGTCAATCCAGGGGCGTCAGAACGATAGCTACGACGTTAATGTGAACCTTAAAGGGTTATGGCATGTTCACCCGCTAGTGAAGTATGTGAAAACCGACCTTATTGATTACCTAGACGGTGAAACCCATTGGCAGGCCGATGTTAATTTGAGCTTATCTAATAGTGACTTTTCCTATAATGCCCAAATTAACGCCGATTTAACGGCAACCCAAAGCTTGTTGCCAGCGCCGTTTGCAACTGTTCAAGGCACCAGTCTGCCACTACAAATTAACAGTGAGGGTAATCTACAAGCGTCCAATATAGAGGCAAGGCTCGGTGACAACATTCATTTCGACGGCGTATTGCCCCATAAAGAAATGCAATTTTCTCGAGCACTCCTTTCCCTGGGCGACGCAAATGTGGGTGATAGAGGCACCGGGTTTAGTATTGCTGCAAACCTAGAGCAGGCCGACATTGTTGAATGGTTCACTACTTTGCAGACGCTGATTATGCCGAGCAAAATGGACGATGCTAGTGCGAGCTTAACCGCTAATACAAACACCAGTGGCATAACAAATAAGAATACCAATAGCGATACGTTATCCACACAAAACCGTGCCCAAAAGCAAAACATCTTCGGGGTGCCATCACGCATATTTGTGACTGCAGATACCTTAACAGGGTGGGGGCACTCACTGAATAACGTGTCTTTAACCGCTCGAGAACAAGACAAAGATTGGCTGCTACAGGTTGATGCGGCAAAAGCGCGAGCAACTATTAGGGTGAATAACGATATTAATAACCAAGGTATCGATATTAATGCTGATTACTTAGTACTGGATAAACCTGCGACTGAAACTGAATTAAACGAGCCACCGGTAGAAGAAATCGAAATTGCTAAGCAGCAAGCTGAAGTCGTGGAGGTTGACCCGCTAGATGTGCCACCTATCTACTTTTATTGCAATGTGTGTAGTGTTCATGGCCTCGATTTAGGCGAAGTCACCCTTGATGTAGCGAAAACAGACCAAGGATTGCAAATAAGACAATTACTCACGCGCTCTTCCAGTGCTGATGTAACTGCAACCGGATACTGGCAGCATGAAAACGGCGACATCACCACCCGTTTAAACGGCACGCTTTCTTCCCCTGATGTAGGCCAAATGTTAAAGCAACGAGGAATAACGTCGGGTATTAAAGACTCTGAAGCCGATGTTAAATTTGATTTGGGTTGGCCTTCCGCTCCATTCGACTTTTCGTTAGACAAACTAAGTGGTGACGTAGATTGGGCCCTCACTGACGGCTATCTCACTGAGGTCAGTGATAAAGGGTCGCGCATATTCACATTATTCAGCCTAAACTCATTAGTACGTAAGTTAAGCCTAGATTTTAGAGATGTATTTGCCACGGGTTTCTTCTACGACAAAATGGGTGGAAGCCTACAAATTGCGGACGGTACCGCCTTTACCGACGATACTGAAATAGACGGCGGTGCAGGTGAAATTGAAATTAAAGGGTATACCAATTTAAATACCGGTGGCCTTAATTACAATATAACCTTTGCCCCTAATGTAACGGGCAACTTGCCCTTTTTAGTGTACTTTTTAGCTACGCCTCCAACCGCATTGGCTGCGCTGGCGTTAGATCAAGTGTTAACATCAGCTAAAGTTATATCGAACGTGAACTATAAGGTTTCTGGTACCATTACTAATCCGCAGTTCGAAGAAGTAGAACGACATAGTAAAGATATAAGCTTACCGGCGAATGTGTCGCCAGAAAGCACTTCGCCATTAGATCGGCCGCTTACCGAAGATGATTTACGCAGAGTAAAAATGGAGGTTATCGATGGTTAATCTAGTTGCAGTTCAAATGACATCTACACCCAGTGTAGAAGACAATTTGAATCATGTAGAACAGGCGCTTGCCAACGAACAAGTCCCAAAAGACAGCTTGGTGGTATTGCCAGAATGCTTTGCCTGTTTTGGTACCAAAGATGGCGAGCTACTCAATGCCGCCGAAGTCAAAGATGAAGGGCTGATTCAGCAACGTTTATCGGCGCTAGCCAAAGCCCATGAGTGCTACATTGTTTCGGGCACATTTCCTATGGCTACCAATGATGCGTCAAAGTTTTCAGCAGCGTGTTTATTGTTTGGCCCAGACGGCACAGTATTGGCAGACTATCGTAAAATTCACCTTTTTGATGTGTCGGTTGATGACAATACGGGCAGCTACAAAGAATCTAAGTTGACAAACCCAGGCAGTGAAGTTGTTACGGTAAAAACCCCTATTGGCAACATTGGGCTAGCGGTATGTTATGATGTGCGCTTTCCAGGCTTGTTTACCGCCATGGGCGATATCGATATTTTAGTGTTGCCCGCTGCCTTTACGCAAAGAACAGGTGAAGCGCATTGGCACACGTTAGTGAAAGCACGAGCCATTGAGAAACAATGCTATGTAGTAGCCGCTAATCAAACCGGTGAGCACCAAAATGGCCGTGAAACCTTTGGTCACAGTCTAGTGGTTTCGCCGTGGGGTGAAACCTTGAGCGAGCTACCTCAAGACATTGGTGTCATTCAAACCAGTGTTAATATTGAAACGCGACAAGCCATTAAACAAAATATGCCGGTTGCCGAACATAACCGATTCAGGAGTCACTTTGTCTAAATCTGTTGAACGCCATTTACTGTCTGACTCTGGACTAGATGTAGCGTCGCTAGAAAAAGCCCTTTCGGGTATCCATCGTCACGATACCGATTATGCTGATCTTTATTTTCAGTCGAGCCAACACGAAAGTTGGGTGCTCGAAGATGGCATTATAAAAGAAGGTAGCTATAACATTGAACGTGGTGTTGGCGTTCGCGCCATTAGCGGTGAAAAAACCGGTTTCGCCTATTCAGATGAAATCAGCGAAGATGCCTTGGTAAAGGCGTGCAACGCTGCGCGCAGTATTGCCCCGGATGGCGGTTCGCAAAAAGTATCATCGTTAGGGCGTAGCGACTATCAAGCGCGCTACGGTGAGAAAAACCCTATTCTCGCTATGCAAGATGCAGAGAAAATCTCTTTGCTAAAAGCCGTGGACGCGTATGTTAGGCAGCAAGAGCCATCAGCCAATCAGGTTGTAGTGAGCATTAGTGGTGTATACGAAGAAATTTTAGTGGCTGCCAGTGATGGTACATTTGCCACCGATATCCGCCCCTTGGTTCGCCTTAATTGTTCTGTGTTGCTTGAAGACGGTGATCGTCGTGAGCGTGGCAGTGCGGGTGCTGGCGGTAGATACGCCTATTCCTTTTTTGAGTCAGATAAAGACGGTCGCCCCTACTATGAGCAATTAGCCGACGACGCCCTGCATATGGCTCGGGTTAATATGCAAGCGGTGGCATCACCAGCGGGTGCTATGCCGGTAGTATTGGGTAATGGCTGGCCTGGTGTATTGTTACACGAAGCGGTGGGTCATGGTCTTGAAGGCGACTTTAACCGTAAAGGTGCATCTACCTTTAGCGGGAAGATTGGTCAGCGAGTAGCTGCAAAGGGTGTAACAGTAGTAGACGATGGCACATTAGCTGATCGTCGTGGCTCGTTGTCGGTTGATGACGAAGGTACACCAACACAGCACAATGTACTTATTGAAGATGGCATTCTAAAAGGCTACATGCAAGATAAGCATAACGCCAAGCTAATGGGTGTTGCGCCAACTGGAAACGGTCGTCGCGAGTCTTATGCGCATTTACCTATGCCGCGCATGACCAATACTTACATGCTAGAAGGGCAGTACGATCCGAAAGAGATTATCGCCTCTATCGAAAAAGGTATTTACGCGCCTAACTTTGCCGGTGGGCAGGTTGATATCACATCAGGTAAATTCGTATTTTCTAGTGCAGAAGCATACCTTATTGAAAATGGTAAAATTACCGCACCAGTTAAGGGCGCTACTTTGATTGGAAATGGCCCTGAAGTTATGCAGAAAATTTCCATGATTGGCAACGATGTGGCATTAGACAACGGCGTTGGCGTGTGTGGTAAAGACGGCCAAAGCGTGCCTGTTGGCGTAGGCCAACCTACATTGAAAATAGACGAGCTTACTGTGGGCGGAACGGCGTAAATTGCGCGTTACGCTAGTGTGAGAATTCGAAAAAGGCGCCGGTTGGCGCCTTTTTTATTGCAATATTTATGACTGTCTATATACGGTCAGTGCAACATGTTAGCTGCGAAAGAGCCTTCTATTCTAAAGTGACTACCATATCAAGACTGGTAGTAACCCCACTGGGAGAGGTCACTAGCGCACTTACAATCGCACTGGTGCTGGCTTCCGACTCATCTAATAGATTAGTCAGTACGAAGGATAGTTGTCTGTTACCTGCCGCGTTGCTAGAAGGGACTGTGGCTTCAAGTGAACCTGAAATACCTCCTTCAGAGCTTGTAATGCTAATTTCGGTATCTTCCGCTAGTGGCTGATTGGCGGTATCTGAATACGCTAACGATAGCAACGCATTGCTTCCTCTTGGGATACTCAACACAGGCGTTAACCCTGGCGGATTAGTATTGTTCGCTAGCGCATCGGTACTGCTGTTAAACGTGAGTAATGCAGATGACGATGACATAATAATCACCATGGCACGCCTCACATGCAGCGCGCTATTTCCGCAGCTTGTGGCATCGCACTGCGGGCCATCAAATAGTCCATTGGCCAGGGTAAAGTCACCTGAACTGTCGTAATCGAAAAAGGGCTCTGTGGCGTCATAGCTACCGTTTTCGTTATCGTCTCTCCATGCTTCAGGGTAATCGATAAAGCCGGTGGTATCAGGAAGCAAAATGGAAAGTCCGTTACCCGTGCTGCCGGTAATTGCGCCGCCATCAGCATCGTCGTATAGGTTATTGCCATTAGCATCTATTAAGGTTTCATGGCCTACCGCTGTCACCATGACCGTAATTCGGTGATCGGCTACTCTTGGCTCGGCACTTGTCCAAGTCACACTGCAACTGCCGCTTTGGGTGGTACAGCTTGGTTCAATTAACCCGCCTTCGGTGGTGAAGTTTAGCGTGGTGCCGTCTGGCACTGGATTGTTAAAAGCATCAGCCGCGCTAGCGGTAATGGTCAGTTCGTTGCCATTAATGGTGTGCGCTTCAGGGTTCAAACTCGATGGCGACAAACTAATACTGTTTTGATCTGGCAACCCAGTGTTCACGCTAAGCAAGTCAGACTGAGACTGAATGCTAGTATCATCAATTTCAGTAACAGCAGTAACGCGAACGGCAGTAGGTACGCTACCTGCTGTCACAAAAGTGCTGACTTGGCCTTCAGAGTTAGTCAGTGCAGTGTCAGGGGAAAGCGCCAGGCCACCAATATTACTGTTTAAGCTAAACGCCACTTCTTGTTGAGCAAGCGGGTTACCCAGCGCACTATTAACTTGAAAAGTTACTCTTGATACTGAGCTTGCATCTTGACCGCCCGTACCACTGATTACAATCGATGACGGAGACGCATCGATAAAGGCGATGCTACCTGCGGTTTCAGGCAGAATTTCTATAGAGCGGGACACACTTAACGTACTGCTATTGATAGTAACCGTTGCACTTATTTCGTCGTCGAAGCCGGTATTTCCCGCGCAGCTGTTGTCTTGAAATGTAGAGCGAGCTTGTCCGCTTGCGGTAAATACGGTTTCATCAATATCGGCACTATCGTTCGCCACACAAACCGAACTAAAGGTAACAGGAATGCTGGTGGCATAAGTTTCGCCTTCAGAATTAACCAGTGCTACGTTAACACCCAGGGTTGCGCCAGCGGCGATGACAACGTCTTCGTCCGTGGTGTAACCGTCTACCCCTAATAAACCAGCGACAAATTCGCCGTTATCAAACGTACCAATTTGAATAACCTCATCGGTTACCGCAGAAGACTGAATTTCATAATTGAGTGTAGCGGTTAGGGTTTGCTCATTATAAACGTATGACACAGTGGCGGTGCCAGCACCTAGGTCATCGTCGGTAGGGAGTAACTGACTATTGGCAAGGCCGTCACTAGTAGTTAGCGCATCATCTATGCTTACCGAGCCGCGAGATACCTGGAAGCTAACAATGGCATCTGTAATTGGGGTGTCATCGATATTTACCAGCGACGCGCTAAGGGTGCCGGTTTCATCAGCGGTAATTCTACTGACTTGATTGCCTGCACTGTCACTTAAGGTGAGTAAAAGGGTGGGTAAAAATACGGTATCGGTGTCGGCAATTAAAAACTCAATATTTGCTTCTGACGATGTGCTGTCGTATGTCGCGGTTATCGTGCTAGCACCAGCGATAGCGCTATCTGAGTCTAAATACACAATGGCTTCACCGTTACTGTCAGTGAGCTTATCGCTAACAGAGAGTGTGCCTATACCGCTTGTGAAACTGACTATTTCCCCGGCTAACGCGGCACCATCTTCGGTAATGGTAGCGGTGATGCAGGCAGTATCACCAATATCGAAACTAGCCTGATTTACCGTATTACAGTTAGCATCGCCAATCTCAAGAGAAAGTGCTACGACTGGAGAGGTGGTACTATCGTCGCTATCCGAACTGCCAAAGGGGTCGTCGCCGTTTGCCCCCGAGGTACCGTTACATCCTGATAATACCCAAACGAAAGCACATGCCGCTAAAAGCCGCCCCATATACCTCTCCTTATGTTGCTACTCTTTTTGAGTAACGTCTTTTAAATATTGGAATAACTCCCTGTAAGCTTTAGGAGGAGCATTCTTTTCTTGCTCTTTTTTCACTTGGCGATGGAACTGCCTTAATTTTTGTCTATCTAGCTCAGGGTATTGTTCAATAAGCCCCTGAATGGCATCGTCACCACGAGTGATCACATCTTCGCGAGCACGTTCTAATTCATGGAACGCAGCGTTATTTGCTTGATGTTGATGGGTTATTTTAGCCAAGGCGACTTCAATAGGGGAATTATCCCTTTGTCTAAGTAGCTTACCAATGAACTGAAGTTGCCTTCTGTAACCGTCTTTTTTCTTATTGATGACACGTGCAATATCTAGCGCATCTTTCAATTCTTCATCAAGCGGAATGGTGGCGTAGTGGGCAGGGGTAAGGTTTACTACGGTTTGCCCTAGCTTTTGTAAGTCTTTAGATTGGCGCTTTAGTTCGCTTTTACTAATGAGCTCTTCTTCTGGCTCGGCGCTTTCTAACTTAGATTGTTGTCGTGATTTAGATTTCTGATCGCTCATTTCAAACTCATAAGTGTTACACTTTAGCTAAATTGTAACTATCACAGTCGGATTTAGACAGCGAAACTTACTATGCAAATTGAGCAACAGTTATCAGAAATTCAGAATGTCGTCGATGATGTACTGAAATTAGCCCTAAAAAATGGGGCAACCCAAGCAGAAGCAAGCATGTCAAAAGTGGAAGGTATTGCGGTATCTTCACGTATGCAAGAAGTTGAAAACGTAGAGTTTACTAACGATGGCGGCTTGGGCATTAGTGTTTACGTAGGTAAGCGAAAAGGCAGCGCATCAACGGCTGACTTAAGCAAAGAAGCCCTTACCCGGGCCGTGGAAAAAGCCGTAGATATTGCGAAGTACACCAGTGAAGATCCTTGTACTGGTCTTGCCGATGCTGAACTTATGGCCACAGAATTCCCCGATTTAGATTTATATCACCCGCAAGAGCTTGATACCGAGAAAGCCATTGCCACCACGATTGAAGCGGAATCTGCGGCATTAGGTTACGACCCTCGCATTACAAATTCAGACGGTGCATCGTATAACGCTAACCTTGGTATGCGTGTTTACGGTAATACCCACGGTATTAATGCTGGGTATCCAAGTAGCCGTTACAGCTTAAGCTGTATGGTAATTGGTTCGCAAGACGGTGATATGCAGCGCGATTACGCGTACACAGTAGACCGTCAAGCGCCTTTGTTGCAATCTGCAGTATCTATTGGGCAAGAAGCGGCAAAAGCCACTGTAGAGCGTTTGGGGGCTCGTAAGATTAATACGGCTCAGGTGCCTATTCTGTTGCACAAAGACATAGCGTCTAGTTTATTCGGGCATTATGTGGGGGCTATTAGCGGTGGTAGTTTGTATCGTCGTTCATCGTTTTTGTTAGATAGCTTAGGTAAACAAATTTTTCCTGAATGGCTAAACATTGAAGAACGCCCATTTATAAAGTCGGGATTAGCGAGTTCTAGCTTCGACAATGAAGGCGTTGCTTGTAAAGACATGACAATAGTTGATGGTGGAAAGCTTTCTACTTATCTTTACACCACCTATTCGGCTCGTAAGCTAAACACTCAAACCAATGGTCACGCAGGTGGCATACACAACTGGTTAGTGGGCGACACAGGTCATAGCGACAGCGACTTGCTAAAAGAAATGGGCACTGGCTTATACGTTACCGAGCTTATGGGGCAGGGCGTGAACACAGTGACCGGCGACTATTCTCGCGGTGCAGCTGGGTTCTGGGTAGAAAATGGTGTTATTCAATACCCAGTCCATGAAGTCACCATTGCAGGCTGCTTACAAGATATGTTCGCAGGCATTGTAGCAATAGGTAAAGACAAAGATTTGCGCGGTAGTGTGCATACCGGTTCTATTCTTATTAATCAGATGAAAATAGCAGGAAGCTAGTTTCTCTGTTTCGATTTAAGTCGTTCAAACCCTCTCGGTTTATCTAGCGCGTTTGAACGAACTTGCTTAATGTAAAGACTGCCGCTGGCGAAATTCGCTGGGCGGCATCCCTTGTGACTTTTTAAACCGCTTCGAAAACGTAAACACATTGCTGTAGCCCACATAGTTGGCAATATAAGCAATGGGCCATTGCGTGCTTATCAGTAAATTTTTAGCCCTTACCATGCGCAGATAAATAACATGCTGCATGGGGCTTCGACCAAACTGTGCAAGGCATAGCCTATGTAGGTGAGGGGCCGAGTAGTGTACTTTGTCTACCAAGGCGTCTATATCCCAATTGAACTGCAATTGCTTTTCTACCGCAGCAAATAGGGCCGATAATCGTACTTGATGCGTGCTTTTCACCGGGGTGGCAATATGCTGCAAATATTGCTGAATAATGGGAATAACCGCCTGTCGATGCTGGCTGTTGGTTTCTAAATACAGTAATTCCATCGCGTGATGCAGCCCTGACAATTCAATGTTGTGTTGAACAGGGTGTTCTACATCAAAAAAATGCTGCCATCGAGGGCAGTCAGATAAATTAAGCCAAATAATGTCCCACTGCTCTTGCTCCGCACGCGGCGCTGGCTCTGAACTTTGCTCTATTTGAGCTTGCGGCGCTTTCTCAGCGTTAACTCTATCTTGTACTTCACTGGCTTCGTTTTTCGTTACTTCAGTTGCATCCGGCGTTGCGCTGGTTTCATCAAATTGATCAATTTGTACTTCAAAACTTTGGTGCGCTGGCAAAATAATCACACTTGAAGCTGGTAGAGCGTACTCGCCAGACGGGGTGAGTATTTTACCGCTGCCTTTTAATGAATAAAAAATAGTGTGGTTAGGAGGGGTAACTCGGCCTACTTGATAAGTACCCGATAAATTCGAGCAACCCGCCAACTCAATGTCTAGCGCTTTAATTTCTGGCGCATTTGTACTGTCTATAAAGCGTTCAAGGCAGTGTGGCCCAATATTCACGATATCGCGAAAGGTTCTCTGCGCATACATATCTTGGGAGCCAGAAGAAGCTAAGCTAGTAGGTTGCATAATTGTAAAATGAGAGTTTTGGATAAATTAAAGAGAGAAACAAGCATAAAGGATTGCGCGTGTTTCCGCTATATTTCACCTGTTATTAAAAAACCTTATCGTAAAAGGAGCCAGTAATGGCAAATGTTGCTCAAGTTGTTGCGCAAAAAGATTGGCAAAACCCTGTCGTATTTCAAAGAAATCGCGTGAATGGACATAGTCCATTAAACGGTTTTTTAACTCAAGAAGATGCTAAACATAACGCTAATGCGCAAAAACAAAGTTTGAATGGCGAGTGGGATTTTAGATTATATCCCCAACCTGAGGCCGTTACAGAAGACTTATTGAGCGAGGTATTGTCTGACGCACTGCCTGAAGCTGCAAACTGGCAGCCTATTGTCGTGCCTTCAAACTGGCAAATGCAGGGGTTTGATAAGCCTATTTACTGCAATGTTAAATATCCTTTTCCGGTAAACCCGCCAGAAGTACCTAGCGATAACCCCACAGGCTGCTACCGCAAAACGTTTACGGTAAGCGAAGAAACAGTACAGCTGCGTAATCATATTGTGTTTGAAGGGGTTAATAGTGCCTTTCATCTATGGTGCAATGGCGAATATGTGGGGTATTCGCAAGATAGCCGTTTACCGGCCGAATTTAATTTAACGCCTTTTTTAAAGGTGGGTGAAAATCGCTTAGCGGTAATGGTTATTCGCTGGTCTGATGGAAGCTATTTAGAAGATCAAGACATGTGGTGGTTAAGCGGTATATTCCGCGATGTGGTATTGGTAACGAAACCTCAGCATCATATTCAAGATGTATTTGCCACACCAAAACTAGATGCGTGTTATCGGGACGGCAGCTTAGAAGTGCGTACCGCGATTAATGCACCAGTAAGCTATACCGTGGGCATTCAGTTGTTTGATGGTGAAACCGCCGTTACCGAACAAGCAGTGTCAGGCACCAACAACCGCCGTATAGATGAGAAAGGCGGGTGGGATGATGTGATTTTTCAATCGCTAGCGGTTACAGAACCAAAGAAATGGACGGCCGAGACTCCTTATTTGTATCGCCTAGTTGTCACTTTGTTTAACGACGCAGGTGAGGTGGTTGTTGCCGAAGGCTACAACATAGGTTTTCGTCAGGTAGATATGCTTGATGGCCAGTTGTGCGTGAACGGAAAGCCTATTCTTATTCGTGGTGTAAATAGACACGAGCATCATGAAAGCAAAGGTCATGCGGTAAATGAAGCCGACATGATTGAAGATATTAAGCTTTTAAAGCAAAACAACTTCAATGCGGTACGCACCGCCCACTATCCCAATCATCCGCGTTGGTACGAACTGTGTGATGAATATGGATTGTACTTAGTAGATGAAGCCAATATTGAAACCCACGGTATGTTCCCGATGGGGCGTTTATCGAGAGATGCGGTGTGGGCAGGAGCTTATTTAGCCCGTTATACGCAAATGGTAGAGCGGGACAAAAACCACGCGTCTATTATTATTTGGTCATTAGGTAATGAATGTGGTCATGGACCAAACCAAGATGCTATGTACGGTTGGTCTAAAGCCTTTGACCCTTCACGACCTGTGCAATACGAAGGCGGTGGTGCGAATACTACCGCAACCGATATTATCGCGCCTATGTATGCCCGGGTAGATACCGATGTACTTGATGATGCCGTACCTAAATGGGCGATTAAAAAATGGTTATCACTACCTGGTGAAACCCGCCCTGTTATTTTGTGTGAGTACGCTCATGCCATGGGGAACAGTTTAGGAAGCTTTGCGGGCTACTGGCAGGCATTTAAAGACTATCCACGTTTGCAAGGTGGCTTCATTTGGGATTGGGTCGATCAAGGCTTAGTGAAGCATACAGACAGCGGTGAGGCCTATTGGGCCTACGGAGGCGACTTTGATGATACCGATAACGACCGTCAGTTCTGTATTAATGGTTTGCTGTTTCCTGATCGCACGCCGCACCCTGCTTTATTTGAAGCGAAATACTGCCAACAGCATTTAGCATTCACGCTTAAATCTTTACAGAACGAACAAGCTGGCAGTTATCAGTTAACCATCGCAAGCGACTATGTATTCCGCTCAACCGATAACGAAGCTCTGCAATGGCAATGGCTTAAAAACGGCGAGTGCGTTGCCAACGGCACTGAAACGTTAAGTATTAGCCCCCAGTCGTCACAAACACTTGTGATAACCCCTAAAATAGAGTTTGTGCCTGATGCGACGTACCACCTTAATATTGATGTGGTGCTTAAAAATGATTGTGACTGGGCGAATGCTGGGCATGTATTAGATACAGAGCAGTTCGAGATTGCCAATACCGCAGGTTTATCTGTATTGACATCAGCAAGCGCTACCAATGCTGAAAATAAAGGCGAGAACAAAGCTCAAGATAGAGTCACGGTAGAGCGCAGCGAATCTAACGTGAATATCCAAGTCGCGAATACTAGTTTTGCTATTAATGCTAACACCGGGTTACTTACTTCTTGGTTAGCCAATGGCGAAGAGCAGCTTAGTGCACCACTTGAAGATAACTTCTTCAGGGCACCGTTAGATAATGATATTGGCGTAAGTGAAGTGGATAACCCCGATCCAAATGCATGGGAGTCTCGCTGGCGCCGCGCAGGAATAGGCCAGTGGCAACGCAGCTGTGCAGGTGTAGATGTGATTGAAAGCACACAAGATGTGCGTGTTACGGCACTGTTTAACTACCATCACAACAATGCGCTAGTCGCTGCTACAAGTTGGTGTTACCGCGTAGATGCAACAGGTACATTAGCATTAGATGTTCAGGTTAAGTTAGCCGATACGTTGCCACCTATGCCGCGTATCGGTTTACAGTGGGCAGTACCTCATTCAAGTCAGTCTGAAGCTAATATTCAGTGGAAGGGGTTAGGGCCATTTGAAAATTATCCCGACCGACTAGCAGCAGCAAGGTTTGGTAGTTACAGTGAAAGTATTGCAAGTATGCATACACCTTACATCTTTCCTACCGACAATGGGCTTCGTAGTGATTGTCGAGAGCTTAGTATTAACGCTGTAAAAGTAGCGGGTGATTTTCACTTTGCTGTAAGCCCGTACGGGCAAAAGCAGCTTGATGAAGCTAAGCACACCTGCGACTTAACTACTGCCGACAGTACTTACGTGTACATCGACCATGCTCACATGGGGGTAGGCGGCGATGACTCGTGGAGCCCAAGTACGCACAAAGCCTTTTTGTTAGAGAAAAAAGCCTATCGGTATTTTTTATCTTTTACTGCATGCTCATAAGAGCATCGCACGCTAGCTAAGCTTAAGTGCGTTCAAAACTTACATTATCGATCTTGGACGTAAAAAAGCCGCTCTATTGAGCGGCTTTTTGGTATTTAATCAGGCTATTACTTACAACGGTAATTACCGTTGGTGTCTCTACTTGGGCTAATTAGCCGTCGACAGAGCCACAGAAGCGGTAACCTTCACCGTGAATGGTTACAATCAATTCTTCATCAGAAGGATCTGATTCGAAGTGCTTACGAATACGGCGGATAGTTACATCTACTGTACGGTCGTTAGGGCGAAGTTCACGACCTGTCATTTCCATAATTAGCTGTTCACGGGTAAGAATTTTACCTGGGTTGCTAAGGAATAAATGTAGTGCACGGAATTCACTGCGTGGTAAACGGAACTCTTTACCTGTTGGTGAAATAAGTGAACGGCTGTCGCCATCCAAAATCCAGCCATTGAAGTTTACACGGCTTGGTAAATCATCGTCTTCTGCAGAGTTTGTGGTGCGAGATAATAAGTTACGCGCACGAATAGTCAGTTCACGAGGATTGAAAGGCTTGGTTAGATAGTCATCTGCGCCAATTTCCAGACCTAAGATACGATCAACGTCGTTATCACGGCCAGTAAGGAAAATAAGACCTACATTTTTACGATCACGTACTTCACGCGCCAAAATTAGGCCATTTTTACCTGGCAGGTTAATATCCATAATAACCAAATTAATTGCGTGATTTTCAAAGAAGTCATGCATTTGATCACCATTTTCAGCTTCAAATACATTGTACCCTTCTGCTTCGAATAAACTCTTTAGCGTGGTACGTGTGACCACTTCATCTTCAACAATTAACACATTTGGCGTCTGCATGGTGTTTTACACTCTTTATAAAATCGGTTTAAGCAATTACTGATTAAATTTTAATATTCGTTTACTTATATGCAAGTTACTATCGAATATTACTAAATTCAAGGTATTGGGGTTAGCCAACAAATTTCAATAGTTATACAGGTATTATGACGTTTTCGCACTGGAAACAGGAAAAACAATAACAAATTCTACACCACTACCAACTTCACTGGTAATTGAGATAGAGCCATTGAGCGCTTGAGTGACTAAATTGTACACTAAGTGCATGCCTAATCCAGACCCCCCTTGTCCACGTTTTGTGGTTACGAAAGGGTCGAAAATACGTTTACGAATATCTGATGGGATCCCGATGCCGTTATCCCGATACACTAACTTTAGCTTGTTTGTTGTAATTAATTCAGCACAGATATCAATCTGGCCTTTTTCTATGTTCTCAAACCCATGAATAACCGAATTCATAATAAGGTTAATAATGATTTGATTAATAGGACCAGCCTTCGTTTCAACGCATAAGGTAGGGTCGCAATCTACGTTGATGTTGTGTTGTAATTTTTTTAAGCGAGGCTGTAACGACAGTAGTATCTCATTAACTAGCTGTGCAAAGCAAAAAGTTCGGCTACTTTCGCTCGATTGATCCACTGCAACCTGTTTAAAACTGGAAATTAGCTCGGCTGCGCGGTTCAAATTGCGATAAATGATGTTTAAATTTTCATGACTTTCATCCATGAAGCGTTTCATGGCACTGGCTTTTAAGGTTTTGTTCTCAAAATCCCTTTCAATAACCGCAAGTCGGTCGAGCATCATCGTAGAGGCTGTAACCCCTAAACCGATGGGGGTGTTAACTTCGTGGGCAACCCCGGCAACCATGTCACCCAACGACGCCATTTTTTCATTTTGTACAATTTGACGTTGAAATTCATGTAGCTTTTCAAGCGTTTGAATTAATTCTTGGTTCGCGTCTTTCAATGCATTAGTGCGTTGGCTTACCATTTCTTCTAAGCTGGCATTCAGCTTTCTGTGCTGCTCTTCAGCCTGACGCTGTTTGTGCATGTATTCTTGTATGCGAGATAGCATAATATTCACATCATCAGACAGCACGTCTATTTCTTTAATATTCGACGGTTCTGCGCGTGCTGAATAGTCCCGCTGCCTAGAAGTGCGTTGTAAGAAAAAAGAAAGCTTTTCAATAGGCGCGGTGGCACGGCGCTGAAAACGCAATGCTAGCAAAAAGCTGAATACGAGTAAGAAAAGCATAATCCCAAGGTTAACCAGAACCGTTTTAATAACGTGCTGGCTAAACCCGTCTGCAGACATGCGAAGATAAACCCATCCCAAAACTTCATTGGTCTCTTGGTCAAAAATTTCCCGACTACTTTCTAGATAATCATTATCTTCAGTAAGTAAGGGAGTTTGATCTAGATTGACTAGCTGTTTTTGCTTTCCAGGAATAAGTAACTGGCCGCCTTTGTTGTATGAAGCAAAACGTTCAACGGCGCTTAAGGTGTTAGAGTCATCCGGTAAGGTTTTATAGATATGAACGTTTAACACTTTGTCAGCAGCATCTAAGAATTGCAAAGACTCTTCCACCAATGCTTGGCTAGAATTTCTTAGCGGGCTGGCAACCGCATTGGCGGTCATCTTAGATAGTAGATTCGCGCGGTTATCCAATTCGTATCGATAAGCATTTATTTGGGTGTAGATGGACAAACCGGAGGTACTTACCAGCGAAATTGCGGCGATGGTCATTACCACCCACAAAAATAAACTTCGTATAGAAAGTTTTATAGCCCGATCTGTCATGCTGATTATCAGATTTTCTAATTCAATGAACGCTCAATAATAGTGGCGCATTCTTTAACAAAAAGAAAGAAACGCCATACAAGCCACTAAAGGGTAAATACTTAAACGAACATAGATTCGTAAAGTTTTATATATTCACCCGCTGCACGTTCCCACGTAAAGCGGGTGTTCATGCCTCTTTGCTGCATTTCTCTGAACTTCACTGGATGCTCGTAATAAAACAGTAAAGCGCGACGAATACAGGCAAGCAGGGCTTCAGGGCGTGGTTGTTCAAAAACAAAGCCGGTAGCGTCTTCGCTATGGCGGTTGTCCACCACAGTGTCTTTTAAGCCACCTACCGCTCGCACGATAGGAATGGTGCCGTAGGCCAAACTGTACATTTGATTCAGCCCACAAGGTTCAAACTGCGATGGCATTAAGAAAAAGTCAGCGCCGGCCTCAACTAGGTGAGCGTGCTCTGAGCTAAACCCATTAATAAAAGCGAACTGAGAAGGGTGATTTTGTGCAAATTCACCTAAATCCATACACATTTTAGGATCGCCAGTACCTACTATAACGATTTGCACATTATGCTGAACCAGTTCATCAAGAATAGGCAGAATATAGCCAAACCCTTTCTGCTCGGTAAGACGACACACCATACCAATAAGTGGAATGCTTACATTCATCGGCAAGCCGGACTTTTCTTGTAGGGCGTGCTTACAGGTTTGTTTAGGCAGTAAGTTGTCTACGTCATAATGTTCTGGCAAAAACGAATCTGTAGCGGGGTTCCACTGCGTATAGTCGCACCCGTTTAATATGCCAGAAAGGTCGGTTTTGCGTCTAACCAAACGCTCGTGCAAGCCATGGCTGCCTAGGTCGGTTAACAGCTCTTGCGCGTAATGGGGGCTTACCGTAGTTACTTTTGTCGCAAACTCGATCCCCGATTGCAGCATATTGATATAACCGCCATGAACCTGTGCCAGTATGCCGGGGTGGTGGCGTAGAAACGGTACTTTTTCTAGTAGGTTTACCCCTTGAAACGCGGCATTGTGAATAGTGAACACGGTACGGGTTTTATCAAAAAAGCCTGTGTTATCGTAAGCAGTCAGGTAAGGCAGCATGGCCGTATGCCAATCGTGGCAATGGATAACGTCTGGCGAATAATTGATAGCTTGAAGGGTAGCCAATACTGCGCCACTAAAGAAACAAAAGCGCTCGCCATTATCTTCATAGGCTTCGTATGCGTTGGAATACAAGCCTTCACGCATAAAGTATTCAGGGTAATCGACAAAATATACGGGTATGCCATGCCAGTCCATAACACGCACTTCGAAATTATATACTTTGTACTCGGTGAACAGCGTTTGTGTTTCACATGCCGAGGGTAAATCTAACGAGTCTGCCAATACCTTGTAGTAAGGCATAACAATAACTACGTCTTCTCCTGCGTCTTTTAATGCAAGTGGAAGTGCTTTGCCTACATCTGCTAAGCCACCTGTTTTTACCAGTTCTTCTACTTCAGAGATAGCGAATACAATTTTCACACGAACGCCTCGTATTATATGAACGCGCCTATGGCCTCTGAGTGGGCTCTATAGCTGTTGCGCGAATTAGGGCTGACATATCTTCAGCCCCATATATCGAATATAGGGGGAATCTATTTACGTTAGCACAGGCTCTAGCAAAAGTGCTATTACTATGCAGCCTGATATAACGAAAATTGTGTGGTTTGTGCAGTGGTTAACACGCGTGGAAAGTGTTCAGATAATAGCCCCGGGTAGGGCAGAAAACGATTGGCAACCATTTGCAAAGTGCCATTTTGACTTAGCATTTTACGAGCATCTTCAATAAACCGCTTAGTAATGGTGTAGTCGGTTTTAAGCCCAGTATGAAATGGTGGGTTGGTGACAATATGTTGAACTTTACCCTCGATGCCATACAAACCATTCGCAGCATGCAAGGTGGCTGACTGACCATTGGCCGCTAATGTCATCGCGCTGGCATAAATGGCAAGCGCGCTAATATCAGACAGCTGCATTTTTAGGTGAGGGTAGGTCAGCATTAAGTAACTAGCAATTACCCCAGCACCACAAGCAAAGTCTAATACGTTGCCGCTCATACCCGAGGTATGTTTTTCTAGTAGTAGTTTAGTGCCCTTGTCGAGTTCGCCATGGCTAAATACGCCAGGTAAAGAGCACACAGGCCAGCTTGTATTGCCAATCTCATAAGTGTCGGTTTCAAGCCAAGCTTCTGGTTCAAATGCTAAGTGAGGCTGTTCAACAATGGTGGTAATTAAACTGCAGTGACGGGCAGAGTCCACTTTATGCGTAACCCCGTAAGGTTGCATGAGTTTAGCCGCGCTTTTTATACCGCCCTTATTTTCGCCCACTACATGGATACGGCCATTTTGACCCACCATACCTGCTGCCATACGCAATAACATTTGGAAATGAGATTTCGCTTTAGGCAGAAAAATGAGCACGTCAGTGTGGGTATGTTCATTACACATAAATGGCGTAAAGTGATGAGTGTGCGCCCCCACTTTTTGCACTACCTCAAAGCCCTCTTTAGTAATATCTCGGCTATCAAAGCTGGATGAAGATATCACACGAACACATTCAGAAAATATGTCGAAGTATTGGTGCATTACCGTTACATTTTTATGCTTAAGGGCATCAAGGAAGTAGGCATCTGAAGGATTGATAAACAACCATTCGCCTTGCTCGAAAATGTTGATATTGCGTTCTAATAGTTGGCTTTGGGGCGTTAAAATCATTACTGCGCTCGCTCGTAAATAAGATCCCAAACACCATGACCTAGCTTTTGGCCACGGGTTTCAAATTTAGTGATAGGTCGGTATTCAGGGCGAGGCACATAGGTACCTTCTTGTGCAGTATTTGCATAGCCTGAAGTTGAATTCATTACTTCGGCCATGTGTTCTGCGTAAGGTTCCCAGTCGGTAGCCATATGGAAACAGCCACCTTTTTGTAATTTGGTTAGCACAAGGGCAGCAAATTCGGGTTGAACAATACGGCGCTTATGATGACGCTTTTTATGCCAAGGATCGGGGAAGAACAATTGAAGCCGAGATAATCCACCATCTGGGATCATATTCTTAAGCACTTCAACCGCATCATGATCCATCACACGCAAGTTGGTTAAACCCTGTTCGCCAGCTTCAGCTAAACAAGCACCAACGCCTGGGCGATGCACTTCAATGCCAATAAAATTTTTCTCAGGGGCAGCTGCTGCCATCTCTACCAAGGATTTGCCCATACCAAAGCCAATTTCAATGACAACAGGCGCGGTTCTGCCAAATAGCACTGATAAATTCAGTTCGGCATTTTGGTAGTCGATACCCATGGTTGGCCAAAATTCTTCAATGGCACGGGTTTGCGCTTTTGTTAAGCGGCCTTCGCGCTTTACAAAGCTTTTAACTTTACTTACGTGAACACCAGCGGCTTCAGCCTCGGCCTGGCTTTTGAATTGCCTCATTTGCAATACCTTTCTTGCCCCAATTTACTGGTGGCGCATTATCCAGTTAGCGGCATGTTATGCAACGCTATATTTAATAAAGTGCGCATAAAATGCGGTTTTTTTATACATCTATACAATTGCTAAGCAGTGTAGCAAGCTTTTCGGGTTGTTCCAGCAGCATCATATGACCTGCATTTTCAACCTTGTACATGTTCGCTGTGGCAATGTTATCTGCCACAGTTTGTAGCGAAGCAAGCGATACAACTTCATCGTCAGCAGCTGCAATAATATTGACGGGCACTTTCGATTTCGCCAGTGCTTTTACAAAGTCTTCCCTTGGCGATGTGGCCTGTGTGTGAGCCAGCAAAGTATTTTTACCTAAATCTTCTGCCATAGATTGTACAACGCCCATTACATCAGGGCTTTCCTGATGAGTTGGATGCACAAAACGCGTGAAATAAGCTGGGTTTTCTGGCTTAAAGTCGCCACTGTTTAGCATAGTGACCAGCTGCTTGCGCCTTGCTATTTCTTCTTTCGATAAGCCTTTAGCATCGTATCCAATAAGCGTAATAGACGCCACGTGCTCCATATTCTGCGATGCCCATAGCGCGGCAACGTAGCCACCCATGGAAAAGCCAACCAGATGGACTTTTTCATCTTGAATAACGCGATCGGAAGTAAGCGCTAGCATGTCGTCTTTAGTCGCCGCCCACTGTAAGGGGACATAGCGACGTTGGGAAATTTTCATGCGTTGCCAAACGGGCAACCAAACACGTTCATCGCATAAGGTTCCGGGTAAAAATAGAACAGGGGCGCTGGTGGTCACAAAGACTCCTAAAATACATTTATACCTTCACATGCTAACATAGCAGGCCATTTATCAATAAAACCTAATGGCTATTAAATGTAGCTAACGGTCATTCACTGCGCAGTTTTTATGACAAATACGGTTACCCCAAATACTTTTGCTGAGCGAGTACTTGCTTGGTACGACATTCATGGCCGCAAGCATCTGCCATGGCAACAAGATATTACCCCGTACAAAGTGTGGGTATCTGAGATTATGCTACAGCAAACGCAAGTCACCACCGTCATTCCGTATTTTGAGCGGTTTATGCAATCTTTCCCCAGCGTGGTAGAGCTTGCCAATGCAGCGCAAGATGACGTACTGCATCATTGGACGGGTTTAGGTTACTACGCCCGCGCTAGAAACTTACATAAAGCGGCGAAGCAAATAGTAGAAGATCATGGCGGTACGTTTCCTGACAATATAGACGATGTTATTGCCTTACCGGGAATAGGGCGCTCTACTGCTGGCGCGGTATTGTCTATTTCACGAAATCAGCGCCACCCTATATTAGATGGCAACGTAAAACGCGTGCTTGCTCGCTACTATGCTATTGGCGGCTGGCCTGGCCAAAAAGCGGTAGAAAATGCGTTGTGGGAAGTGGCAGAAAAGAATACGCCTGAAAAACGCAGTGCCAACTACACTCAGGTGATGATGGATTTGGGGGCTATGGTATGTACCCGCAGTAAGCCAAAGTGTGATGAATGCCCGTTACAACATGATTGCTTAGCCTATGCCCAAGGGGCACAAACAGAATTTCCCGGTAAAAAGCCCAAAAAAGCGATTCCAGAGCGAAGTACGCTACTTATAGTGCCGTTGTTCCAACAGCAGGTTTATTTAGAGCAGCGGCCTTCTAGCGGCTTGTGGGGCGGTTTATATGGTTTCATTGAAGCCCAAGACATAGAAAGTGCAGAAGCAGAACTTGCCAAACGAGGTATTGAAGCCAGTTCATTTGAAACCCAAACGGCGTTTAGGCATACCTTTAGCCATTTTCATTTGGATATAACACCGGTGTTTGCCGTGGTAAACTCTGTACCCAGAAAGCAGGTGGCAGAACAAAAAGCCCAGTGGTTTATGTTTAACGAACCTATTGAGGTAGGTTTAGCTGCTCCGACTAAGAAAATCATTCAACAATTAGTGCATGTGCTTTAGCGCATCGAATAGGTTAAGGACATACAATGAGTAGAGTGGTATTTTGCCAGCGTTTACAAAAAGAAGCCGACGGTTTAGATTTTCAGCTTTACCCCGGTGAGCTAGGAAAACGTATTTACGACAACATTTCGAAAGAAGCATGGGCCGACTGGCAAAAGAAACAAACCATGCTAATTAACGAAAATAAGTTAAATATGATGGAACCGACCGCCAGACAGTTTTTAGAGCAAAGTATGTCGGCTTACTTGTTCGATGGCGTAGAGCCTACGATTGAAGGCTATGTTCCGCCTGAAAAGTAACCAAAAAAGCGTATTTTGCATAAACAATGTGCAAACGGTAACAAAACCGAAAAAAAACCGACAAAAACGGTTGACTTGTTAGCCGGAAATCCGTTTAATACGCACCCACAGCGAGACAGGCAGCAAACGCCCAAACGCTAAAAGATTTTGCCTCGATAGCTCAGTTGGTAGAGCAGCGGATTGAAAAGCGCAAGCTTATTCAGTTTAAGATTTACCAAAAGCTGTTAGAGTATATGTTTTAAAGTTAGTAAGCACTTAGGTTTCACTTGCAAAGTTTTGCAAAGAAATATTTAAGCTTACACTGCACAGTTTTATGTGCCTCGATAGCTCAGTTGGTAGAGCAGCGGATTGAAAATCCGCGTGTCCCTGGTTCGATCCCGGGTCGAGGCACCACCATTCAAGCCCTTGCAGAAATGCGAGGGCTTTTTTTGTACTTACTGTTTGCTCGGTAGTAAATACATCGGATTCAAAATCCGCGTATCGGTGGTTCGAACCCGCTTCTGCGGCACCATTCTTCTTCATTTCATTTACAACAAGCTAAGAAATTGCTGTTAAGCCGTATTAACGTGGGCTTTATTATTCAATACCGAAGTAAGTTTAATTGCTAGGTAATCCGGTGAACGGATTCGATTATGCATATAAATCCCTTTCATCAACGTCCACAAAACCCGCAATTCGTCAATTTTTCAATTTTGTGGATTTTGTAGGTTTTATCCATCTATTCGAAATATCTTTTTTCTGAAGTTCCTCGGAAAGACGTATATGTCTGAGCCTTGCCCTTGTCCCTGTCCTATTGTGAACTTTTCGACCTTCATAAGTGTTCGCTAGGTTTATTTCTGTAACGGTGATATACCCAAAATCATGTAGCCGTTTAATAGACGTAACAATTGTTGAGGATGTGAAGTTGCATTGGAAGTCCTGCATTCGATCGAGCACATAAATAGTTTCTTCTTCCAACAAAAAGTTTTCATATCTCATAGTGCCTTCCTTTCCTACTTCCAACCAACCTTCACGACCATAGTTAGCGGAATAATCAAACTTCACCCGTTCTCCAGACTCCTTAAATTGACTTATTGTTGAGAAAAGACCCGAAGAGTTAAAAAGCTCGGTATAGAAATACAACAAAAGACGAAGCTCGTCTTTTTTAAGGTAAGGGTTGGACATGGCGTTTAAAACAAAAGCTGACTTTAGGTAATCTTCCTTTAGTGTGTGAAGCGCACTTTTAATGGCATGTTTATCTCCAGTTGAAAACTTTCTAGTAGCTTGTACTGGGATAGTTGAATATTTGGTAAGTAATGGTCGATGGCAATTCTCATTAACTGGTTTTATAGGGTTTTCAGTGCTACCGATACCGAGTAGCAAGATCCTTTTTTCTTTCTTTAAAATACTTTTCTGTTTTTCATTTTTCACGAAATCCTCACTTAAGATATTGATTTTTAGATTAAATTTAAGAGGCTAAACCATTATGAAAGAACAGCATATTTTAAAAATAATATAAATTGCAAAAACAAAAAGCAAAGATCGTCTGTGCCCCGCGTAACTAGTGGTCTGCAGGCAACTTATAACTCTGCAAAACATAAAGCGATAACTGGTTATTCGATACATGCAGTACGAGATACTTCTACCTGATGTCGCTTTCGATGTTGGAAGCAAATGTGAAATAAAAACTAGCAGAGGTATATATGAAATTGAAAAAGACTACTCGTTCGTTCGCAGATATACAACCAAATATCCATATCAACGATGCAAACTGGCCAAGACCGATACCGCTAGATGATGCCCCGTGTATGGCTGATGACTTCTCGTTAGACCTCTTACCGCCTTCAGGCAAGCTACTAGTGAGAGTAATTAGTAACCAAAGTGCTACGGATTCAGGTTATGCAGCAGCTTCGTTGTTAACTTTTTTGAGTGGTGGGCTGAGCAATATATATGCAGTTCAACCTGAAAAGACGAATAACTCTTGGATATTGCCAGTGAACCTTTCAGGGTTGCTGGTTGGCGAAGCAAGTGTTAGAAAATCAAGAGCTTTCAGACCAATTCAAAGCTTTGTTAAGCAGGCGGAGCAGGCATTGTTTAATGATTATGTCAAAATTGAGAGGCAGCTAATCTCTGATTTTGAAGCTAAGAAAAAACTGAACATTAGCAGGCACAATCTTGCACAACGAAAGATATCGGAAAGCGTTAGTATTGAAAGCAAAGATCCTGCTAAGGCAGAAGAGTTGCTAGCTGAAGCGAAAGAGATACTAAAACAAATTGTACCTGAAGGTGAAGCTCCTAGTGCTCCTACATTGATAATTAACGACACTACAGAGCCTGGTTTACACAGCCTTAAGACAAGAGAGTTTCACTGCCATTACTACGTTAGAGACGAAGCTTCACCGTTATTTTTAGACACCATGCCCAGAAGTCAAGCGAAATTTAAATCGTTCCTAATAGAGGCAATGGATGGAGATAATGATTACAGAAGGAATCTGAAAACTGAAAATGCAGGTAATGCTAAGAGTCCGAAGTTATGCATTTTTGGAACTACACAGCCAAGTAAAATAACCTCATATCTAAGCGACGTAACAAACCAAGGGCTAAGCAATGATGGCTTTTTCAATCGCTTTCAATTGTTAATATTTCCAAATAAAAATGAATCTTTAGACCTTCCACTTAATACGAAAGCAGACGATATCATGGAGGTTTTTAGTCAGCTTTTTAAGTTCATGCTAGCAAAATCTAATTTGGAAAAAACAGAAGTAAAAGTGCTCAACTTTGAAAATTCAGCTGAGGAATTATTCTCACAATTTAAAAAAGAAAGCGCCGAAAAGCTTAAAGCTCATGCGGGAACTCCTTTGGAAAGCCATGTTGGAAAGTATACGGGGCTGGTTCCTTGTATATCGCTCATTCTTGAACTTCTAGAGAAAGTAAAACCAAACATCAAAGCGATGCCCAAATTACACCATATTTCTCGCAAAAATCTTGAAATGGCAATTGATTGGGCCGAGTACTTGGAATCGCACGCCAAAAAAGTCTTTGGCATGGTTGACCCTACCAGAGCAGTTGCGCAGCTGGTTCTCAAAGAAAGAAAAAAATTAGGTGAAAGCTTCACGGTGAGGGAGGTTTACGAATGTTTACCTCAACCTTATTACAGAAATAAAGAGATTACTCTAGTCGCATTAGGATACCTGTCTACGCTCCACTACGTTCGAAAGAAAGGAAAAGCTACGACAAATAGCGGCGGAAGACCTAGAAATGAATGGGAATTCAACCCGATTCTTTTTAAGTCTTAAATGTTTTGTGTGTTTTGTGTGTTTTGTGTGTTTTGTGTGGGGAATGTCTATTTCCCCGTTACGAATCGGAGTTATAGAAATGAATTTGTCGCACGATTGTATAGCTACTAATAGTCTTCAGTTATCAAGATCTTCAGTACGTAAAGTCAATGAATTTGGGTTGGGTCAGTCGTTAATTGACTACAAAATGATAACTTTTTCTCCTTTTTCGAGAAAGTACTTACACGGCTTATCTCGAAGTGATGGTAGTGGAATAAACCTTAAGGAGCTATTGAAACTCCAACTAGGAAGCTCATTTTTCACCACTAATAAGCGAGTGTTGTTTTATCTAGAGCAAGCTTTATCTGAACAGTTAGCACACCCTAGTCTAAATTTAAATATTCCCATTTTAGACAAGCTATGGCTGACTGTTGGTGCCTCCGATGACGATATTCAAAGATTCAATGTGTCTTTAAAGAAAAAACTTGGATTTGCTTATATTCGTCACGGATTCTTTAGGAAAGAGGATAAGAACCTTGATTTCTACAAAAACTTGGTCTCATTTATATTCCCAGATGGTGAGGAAAAAGAAATTGATGTTTATTACGAGCTTAAGCAAAGGGGAGAGAGAAAACATCGACAGAACCCGCTGAAAATAGCATTTAACCCAGCTAGATTTTCTAAAAACGAGTTAAAAGTATTCTTCAGTTGGTTAAAAGGTATATTTCCCAACTACGAAAGTCTTTTTTCACAAGCCAAAGTTACCAGAGCGGATATCGCTGTTGACTTATTTGGAGTACCAAACCCAATGCTTTTGGTCTTAATGAAAAACGGGCAAAAATGTGGGTTTGAATACAATAGGTCATTTCCAAAACTTGTTGGAACACAGGTGCTTGGTCAGCCAGCAAAATCTCACTTTGATATATACGATAGAAACCAAAAAATTCTTGATAAGAATGCTGTTGGGTGCTTTTTACAGTCAAAGGAAGGCATGCCAATCAGTGTTACACGTATTGAAAGGGTATTTCGTTCACAATCTGATCACACCAACATATGTTTGGGAAGTCTTGAACAGTTGCCTTGCCTTTTTAAATATATTGACATTTTATCACCAAGACTATTGTTGACGATTGAAAGTGAAAAACAGATGAAAGTCGTTGCGAAAAAAGGTTTCAATTGGTGGTTTACTCAACGCAGGAGACAGACGCATAGCTCACTTCCTCAATATAACCTAGAACAATATAGTATGTTCATAAACATCCAAGAGTATGAGGCTTTACAAAGAAAAGTACTACGGGGCATGCGACGTATTATTTTGAAAAATAATAATTAATATGGTGTTCACAACTGTATTATCTAGGTCAAAAATAGCGGAAGAAAACTTCTAAAAAGGACTTTAAAGTGAATATAGGGCTGACATTTATCAAGCCTCTAAACTATCACTTTATCTTTTTTTAGGAGGCTATATGAATAAGCAGTGTCCCTATGCGTTATATTTGGCGCGCCTTTCGCAAAATAGTAAGCGGTCGGTTCAAGCACAGTTAGAAAGCATTGCTGTTGTAATGAACTGGCCACTTTCACAACTACCCGAGAGGCTTGTCAGCATTGATTATGCGCAGGCGCTCATTATACAAAATAAGCTGTTAGACCAAGGCTGTGCCCCCCGCTCTATCAATCGTGCAATGATGGCCATTCGCGGGATAGTCAAAGCAGCCGTTATTACTCAATCTGCATCACAACAGCAATATCTCAATTTACAATCACTTCCCAAAATCAAGCACGGCAGTCATCAAGGCACGCCGTTATCTAAACACCAAGTCGTGAAGCTATTTCGACTTCTATTCAAAACTCGAACACCATTAGCATTGCGTAGTACTGGCATATTTGCGGTTCTATTGGGCTGTGGACTGCGGCGCAGTGAAGTCGCCAATATCAACCTACATCAATACAATACGGATAAGGCGTCGATATTTATCGCAAAGGGTAAAGGTAATAAAAATCGTACTGTGTTTCTGCCTGATTGGGTGCAAGTTATTGTTGATGAATGGCTTGAGTGTCGGGGGGACGCGGATGGTGCGTTATTTTGTGTTGTCCGGCGCGGTGGCAACGTGCACGTTGCCGATTACCTTAGTGATGAAGCGGTGTACTCTCTCGTTAAGCGAACGTTTAAAACGCTCAATATGCCAACCGTCACGCCTCATGACTTAAGACGCACCTATATTACTCAGCTACTTGACCAAGGCATCGACCTAAATACGGTGCGTCAAATGGCAGGCCATGCTGACATATCCACTACCGTTATTTACGATAAGCGAGACGAAAAGGCAATGCAGCAAGCAGCCAAGACGTTAAGCTATGGTTTGTTGGGATAACGTTCATGAAGGCATTAGCACACAAAAGTATTGCGCTACCAAGCTTAAGTGCCCGCATGGCAATTCGCCTATTGCAGGTTATCCCACATGCACGGTTAGATGATTTAAGTGAAACTTTTATTAAGCTGAAGGTCTTTGCTACTCCAGTCGCATCGAGTCTTACAGCAACACAAGCCATAAAGAAACTATCTGCACCAAGCGAGCTATCCCACTGTGAGCAACGGTTGCAGGACAATATAGATAGACTGTGCGATTTGTTTGACTTGCCAGACTTTTCACCCGATGTGTTGTTGCTACTGGTGCTTAATGACCAAAATAACGGTATTCAGCAATTGCTGTCCATGGCAGACGGTGGATTCGAACAACGCACAATGGAGCATACTTTGTGTGCATTGCTTGATATAGAAGCATCTAATTTGATAACGCTATTTGCCCAGCTATACGAGTTAGGCTTTATCGACGAGCCTGAGCCAGACAGTTTTACGTCAAATAGGCTACCCGACTTTATTAGACTGCCGCTGCAAGAAGGCAACATTACTGATAAATCGACATTGCTTGCGCCGCTGCTTACTGCCAGTGCAAAACCTCAGTTTCGACTAGCTGACTTTGAGCATGTCAATCATTCGCTGATGATTGAGTACTTTCATAATGCGAGTTTACAACACCGAAAAGGCATTTCAGTCATGCTGTATGGCGAAAGCGGCACAGGCAAAACCGAATTTGCTAGAGCATTGGCAACGGCCTTAGGTCGCAATCTTTACGATGTAAGAGCTACGCAGATTAATTCCTCAAAAGGGCTATTAGAATTTGGTCATCGTCATGCGAGTGACGAACGCCTTAAATACTTGCATCTCGTTCAGGACTTATTGGGCACTAACCACAATGCAATGTTGTTGATTGATGAATGCGAAAGCCTATTTGAGCAAGCCGATGGGCGGTATACCAAAGAGCGTCTACAGCGGTTTATCGAATGCAACAATGTGCCATGTATATGGATAACCAATCATATCCAATGTCTAGAGCCAAGCTATGTTCGACGCTTCAAATTGGTAATGCAGGTATCACCACCACCTAAATCCCAGCTTGAAGCGATTGTTGATAAGGCAAGTAAAGGCCTTCGGCTATCCAGACATTTTAAGCAGCAATGGGCAAGTGTGGAAAACTTAACACCTGCCATGATTGATAATGCGTGTGATGTTGCCAAAACGGTTAATCATTCTCATCGCCAAGCAGAGGCTACGGTTACCGAAGTTGCTGAAAGTACATTGCACGCATCGGGCCTGCTAATAACAAAGCCCACTTACCAGGGTGACATGGCGTTTGATAAAAGCCTGTTGAACATTAAAAGCAACAAGTCGCGAATTCGCGACATTGAATATGCAGTTAAAAACAGCATGCCCATTCGTGTATTACTCACCGGACCACCCGGCACAGGTAAAACCGCTTATGCCCATGCATTGGCTCAAGAAAATGATAAACCGCTTATTCGCATATCCACATCGGATGTATTGAGCAAATATGTAGGAGAAAGTGAGCAACAGATATCCGCATTGTTTCAACGCGCATGCGATGAACAGGCAATACTGCTTTTCGATGAAGTGGATAGTCTGCTGGCAAATAGGCAGAAGTTACACGCCCACCATGAAGTGCAACTGGTCAATGAACTGCTTACCCAACTTGAATGCAATACGCAGCCAGTGTTTGCTGCCACTAACTATGCTGACAAGCTTGACCATGCGGTACTTAGGCGCTTCGACATGAAACTACACTGCGATTATTTAACCACGCAGCAATCATGTGTGCTGTTCAAGCGAACGCTTGGCGTAGCGCGTCTCACGCAGTCTGAGCAACGTATGCTCAATACACTGACCAACTTAACGCCCGGCGACTTTGCCATTGTTGCACGGCATCAACGTTTTAACCCTTCGGCTAACTTTCGTAACCAAGCACTTTCGCTGCTTGTTGATGAAAATCACCGAAAACAACGCAAACCCACCATTGGCTTTATAGCCACGTAAACCAACCCAAAAGGTAAACAACATGACAACATCGACATTGAGTTCACTCAAGGTTATCGCTCGTCCTAAAATTGAGCCAAAGCCGCCTGTTCTGGGCAAACGCATCAAGCTTATTGAAAAGCTAGAGCAACAAAAAGAGATGGCACAATGCCTAATCGATAATAAACGTTTTGAGGCATTCAAACAGAAGCGCATCAAAGACAGTGAAACGGGTGAAGTGCGATTTGAGCGCAGGCCCACTAACGTGCGCCCATGGTATTACGACAGCGATGGTCACTATTACTTGGAAGTAAAAGTGCACAACCGTCCTGTAGAGCTGAGCAAAGGCAAGCATGCCATCGACGTAGGCGACAAAGCGCAGCTCCCTGACGTGTTAAGCACCGTTATCAAAGCCGTTGAGCAAGGTGAATTAGATACGTTCTTACTGCAACCAGCGATAGCCAAGAAGACAAAGTCGTAATGTATGTAGGCTAACTATGTTACGTGTGATTGGAGACCAAAGCGTATATCCGTTTGGTAACGTTTTCGGCTCCCAATCGCGCAATATCAATCTCTATCCGCTCAAGCGGCAATACACCCATATTAGCATTAAGGTCGATACCGGAATGTTCCATTTCGGCTAGCATCCAGTCATGCCAATGCTTAAAGAATCCTATTTGCGAACCGTTATTGGTGCAAAAAAAGGCATCGAAGAAAAGACTATCACTACATAGCGATATGGTTGTGACGCGAGCATGCTGTTCCTTAGACTTTTTACGGTCTGGCTCACAATGGCAAAAGGCCATCAACAATGACATGCGAAGAGTAGTCTGATGTTCCCATTTAAACTGAATGCACAAACCGTTTACACCATTCGGACTATTGTTACTTGGATAAACCGTCAAGACTATCGCATGCAGGTTACGAGGCATATCGCATAATAATTGTTCAAACATTGCGGTAATCCGCTTATTGACAGGTATCGGCAGGTTTGAAAAGTCAATCAACATAAGTACGTCACTTTCTTCTTTTACTTACCACTAAGTTAGCAATTTCAATTCAAATCAAACGCCAATAAGGCGACTCATAAACACAGTAATAAGGTGAAAAATAGTATGCGTATTCATTACGAAGAGCTTCCGCTCCCCGTATCAAAACATTTAGCAGATGCACTGGCAGAACTGCTAACAAAGCAATCGTTAATTGGCGATTGCGTGACCATCAACTTTCGAGACCCAAACTATGATGCTGAGAACGGTGGTTTTCATCCGGTCGAGATACGATTAGAAAAACGAGATGAGGCATGGCATGTCTGTTACATTACCGACTTTGCTTATGTCGGTATTGGGCCTTATGCAGAGCTTGTGAAAGAGCTCGATTTTGATTTTCAGTCAGGTGTTTTTCAAAACCTATTTGGTGTATTTCCGATTGAGCAAGCAACAGAATTGTATCAAATATGGGAAAGCAACTTTTTGTATTATTGGTTTGAGTTATCTGTGTATGAGGTTAGTGTATCTGCATAGATACAAAAGAACAGGTGGCTCAGGATAATTAATTACGGATTGTATTACAAGAGCACGTCGGTAGCAGATATAAGTCCGTACCGATACAGCGCAGATTTAAGCCACAGGCCTTGCGGAGTAAAAGGTCAGAAAGATTACATTTGGCCAAATAGAGAAGTGGCCCAGCTTCTAAAAACATTTACACAACGGTCACCGAATAAAGAATTTAAGCTCCATTAGGAAAGATGTAGCAAGGGATAAGAAACAATGGTTGAACAACATAAAAAAGCATTAGAAAAACAACTATGGAACATTGCCAACGCGCTTCGAGGCAATATGAGCGCCGATGAGTTTCGCGACTACATACTTGGTTTCATTTTTTATAAGTACCTATCTGAACGAATGGACATCTATGCCGACGAACTTCTGAAGGGAGACGGCGGCATTAAATTTGATGAAATCGATGAGAATTCACAACAGGGTAAAAAGTATCTGGATGCCATTCACGAAGAAGCGATTGATCACTTGGGGTATTTTCTAAAGCCCAGTGAGCTTTTCCATATGCTGGCTGAAAAAGGTAAAAACGGTCAGTTCATTCTTGAGCAGCTTACTGAAGTGCTGAACCATATTGAGCAAAGCACTATGGGTACTGCGGCTGAGGATGATTTCAATGGTCTGTTTGACGACCTAGATTTAACCTCAAACAAACTTGGTAAAACTGAAAAAGCCAAAAATGAGCTGATCGCAAAAATACTGGTCCATCTCGACGACATCGACTTTCTGCATCATGAAACTGAAATCGATGTGTTGGGCGATGCTTATGAATACCTGATTAGTCAGTTTGCATCAGGTGCAGGCAAAAAAGCCGGTGAGTTTTATACACCACCCATGGTCTCTAAGCTTCTGGCGAAATTGGTAACTAAAGGAAAAGACAAGCTTCGCAGCGCATACGACCCAACTTGTGGTTCAGGCTCTTTGCTTTTGCGAGTCGCAAAAGAAGTGAAAGACGTTGGTCATTTTTACGGACAGGAACAAAACCCCAGTACTTATAACCTAGCTCGAATGAATATGATTTTGCATGGCGTGCATTATCGTCGATTCAATATTCAGCAGGACGACACACTCGAACAACCTCATCATCTGGAACACAAGTTCGAAGCCGTAGTCGCAAATCCACCATTTTCAGCTAAATGGAATGCTTCGCAAGGTTTTCTTACCGATGAGCGTTTTCAGGACTACGGCAAGCTTGCACCTGCTTCAAAGGCCGACTTTGCTTTTGTTCAACATATGATCCATCAGCTCGATGAGAATGGAACGATGGCAGTGGTTTTGCCTCACGGCGTGCTATTCCGAGGAGCGGCAGAAGGACATATTCGTAAGCATTTGATTAAAGAGAAGAACTATCTTGACGCGGTTATTGGTCTGCCAGCAAACATCTTCTACGGCACATCAATTCCAACTTGTATTTTGGTCCTTAAGAAAAATCGCCAATATAGTGACAATATTCTGTTTATTGATGCAAGCCAAAACTTCGCTAAGGCGACTAATCAAAACTATTTGCGTGATGAAGATTTAGAAGCAATTTTGCAAGCTATAGAAAAGAGAGAGATTACTGATAAATTCGCTTATGTTGCGCCTGTCTTTGAAAAGTTTAGTGATGGCCGTGAAGAAACTGTTGAAGGTAATGACTTTAATCTAAATATTCCAAGATACGTTGATACTTTTGAAGATGATGAGCCAGTTGAAATCACAAGTGTGGTTTCAAGCCTTTATGACTTGAATAGTGAAATAGAAAGCGTAGATAGTGTAATTGATAAGTTTTGTAATGAACTAGGTATAGTAAGTCCAAAAGGAGAAATGTGAATGGACTTTAAATCTCTTAATCCTTCGTTACGATTCAAAGGTTACAACGCTGATTGGGTTACATTTATATTTAGTGAACTATATGAATTTAAAACCACAAATTCTTACTCTAGGGATTTGTTGAATTACAGTACAGGTAAAGTTAAGAATATTCACTATGGTGATATACACACAAAATACAATAGCGTCTTTAATATCGAAATAGAGACTGTGCCTTTTATTAATGTAGATGTTGATCTAAAAAAAATTAAAGATGAACAATATCTCAGTGAAGGCGATTTAGTGATTGCCGATGCTTCAGAAGACTACAAAGATATAGGAAAAACCATTGAAGTAGTAAACCTCGCCAAACAGAGGGTGTTAGCTGGCTTACACACTTTCTTAGCTCGAAAAAAATCTAATATGCTTTTCAAAGGATTTGCAGCGCAATTGATGCAATCTTGGACAGTTAGACACCAAGTCATGAGAATTGCTCAAGGTACAAAAGTTTTAGGAATTGCTACTTCCAGATTAGGTAACGTAGAACTGCCGTTACCTTCAGTAGAAGAACAACAAAGAATCGCAGATTTCCTTTCGTCAGTAGATAAAAAAATCAGCTTACTTAAAGAAAAACACACCTTACTAACTCAGTACAAAAAAGGTGCAATGCAAAAGCTGTTTAAGCAAGAAACTCGCTTTAAAGATGATAATGGTGAAGACTTTCCTGATTGGAAAACAGAAAGAGTTGATTACTTTGTTGAACGTTACAGTAACCCCGTTAAAGTCGATAAAAATGATACCTACCGAGAAATTGGTGTAAGGTCTCATGGTAAAGGTGTTTTTCATAAAGAGGTTGTTTCAGGTGCCAAGTTAGGCGATAAACGTGTGTTTTGGGTACATCCGGATGCGTTTGTAGTAAATATTGTCTTCGCTTGGGAGCACGCAGTAGCGAAAACATCTGACAAAGAAGAAGGTTTTATTGCTTCACATCGATTCCCAATGTATTTACCTAAAAACAATAGAGTTGACTTGAGGTTTTTTACTTTGTTTTTTAAAAGTAAAAGAGGGAAACACCTATTAGAGTTAGCTTCACCGGGCGGTGCAGGCCGAAACAAAACTTTAGGTCAAAGTAACTTTGCAGAACTAAAGGTTACTTTTCCCATACTAGAGGAACAAAAAAGAATTGCTGACTTTGTTGAGTTATTAGAGAAAAAGCTGGAAGCAATAAAGCAACAAATTGAACTAACACAAACCTTTAAAAAAGGGTTGTTACAGCAAATGTTTGTTTAGGGAATAGAAGTAGAAGGAATTAATGTGGCCTATCAGTCGGAACAAGAACTAGAAAACAAGCTCGTCGCACAACTCGCTAAGCAAGATTTTGAACGTGTGCAAATAACCGATACCAAATCGTTGCGAGCAAACCTGAAATCTCAGCTTTCGAAGCTCAATGGCTTTGAGATAAGCGATACTGAACTAAAGCAAATTCGCAACGCCTTAGCGAAAGGTAATGTGTTCGATAAGGCTAAAACTCTTCGTGACCGACTGCAAATTAACAAGGATGATGGCACCACTGGCTACATTCGCTTTCTGGATGATGACGTCCAGCAAAATCACTTTCAGGTTACTCAGCAAGTTACCGTAGAGGGGCGATATAAGAACCGTTATGACGTCACTATTCTGGTGAACGGTCTGCCTTTGATGCAAATCGAACTGAAGCGCCGTGGACTTGAATTAAAAGAAGCTTTCAATCAGATAAACCGTTATCAGCGGCATTCCTATTGGGCAGAGGACGGCCTGTTCCAGTACGTGCAGGTATTCGTTATATCAAACGGAGGGAACACCAAGTATTACGCTAACAACCGCAAACAAAGCTTCAAGCAAACATTCTTCTGGGCAGATGAGTTAAATACCAAACGTTATAGTGACCTGACTGAATTCGCACAGGTGTTTTTAACACCCAATCATCTCACCACCATGATTACGAAATACGTGGTGCTAAATGAGACTGACCGCATTCTCATGGTGATGCGTCCGTACCAGATATATGCAACTGAAGCGATTATCGAACGCGTTGCCGAACGCCAGGCTTTAGTCGCAAGTGTGCAATCCACCGATAAGATGAATGGGTACATCTGGCATACAACGGGCTCGGGTAAAACCCTAACTTCATTTAAAACGGCTCAATTGCTTACTGGCGCTAGTCAAGTTCACAAAGTGGTGTTTGTTGTTGATCGCAAGGATCTCGACTACCAAACAAGCAAAGAGTTTAACGGCTTTTCGAAAGGGTGTGTAGATAGCACAGACAATACAAAGTTACTTGTAGACCAGTTTACCGATGCACCGGTTGCGGCTGATAAGATCAATGAGCAACGCAATACTAAGCTGATTGTTACCACCATTCAAAAGCTTAACAATGCCATTAGCCACAAGCGTTACTCTAAACGAATGGAGCTGGTGAAAGAAAAAAATGTTGTATTTATTTTTGACGAGTGTCACCGAAGCCAGTTTGGTGATACCCACCAAAAAATCAGCCAGTTCTTCACTAATCATCAAATGTTTGGTTTCACTGGTACGCCGATTTTTGTTGAAAACGCTGTTTCAAAATCATCTCGCAAATACACAACAACGGACTTGTTTCATAAGCCACTGCACAAATACACCATTGTCGATGCGATTAGAGATGAGAACGTACTTAAGTTTAACGTTGAGTATGTCGGCAGATACAAGAAGAAAGATAGTGCAAACGAGATAGACATTGAGGTTGAAGGTATAGACACCAAAGAGTTGATGGAATCAGAGATTCGGTTAGAAAAAATTGTCGATTACATCATTGCCCAACATAACCGGAAGACTCATAGCCGAGAATTTACGGCGATGTTTTGCGTATCAAGCGTTCCAGCTTTGATAAAGTACTACGAACTGTTTGCCAAAAAGAAAGCGGAAGGAAAACACAATCTCAAAGTTACAACTATCTTTTCCTATGCAGCCAATGAAGAAGATCCCGACGCTGATGGATTGGACGATAACGATTTAGATAAAGTGGCGGAGCCTCAGGCTGTGTATAGCCATAGTCGCGATAAACTTGAACAGTTTATTGGTGATTACAACGAGATGTTTAGTTGCAGTTACACCACCAAAGACAGCGAGTCTTTCTATAACTACTATAACGATATTTCTAAGAAGGTTCGCCAGCGTAAGGTAGATATTCTGTTGGTAGTAAACATGTTCCTTACAGGCTTCGACAGCAAAACCTTGAATACGCTGTTTGTCGATAAAAACCTCAAATATCATGGCTTAATACAGGCATATTCTCGCACTAACCGCATTCTTAACGAGCAGAAGTCACAAGGTAATATTGTGTGCTTCCGCAGCCTCAAAAAGCGTACAGATGACGCTTTGGCTTTGTTTTCAAACAAAGACGCTAAAGATACAGTCATCATGCCGCCGTATGACGAGTTTGTGAAGCTCTTCAACAAAGCCTTTGGCAATTTATTAGCAATCACCCCCGATCCTGAAAGCGTCGATAGTCTGAAAGATGAGAATCAGGAACTGGACTACATAAAAGCGTTTCGCGAGTTAATGCGCTTGAGAAACATTCTGGAAAGCTTTGCAGATTTTAGCTTTGACGACGTGCGAATAGGTGAACAAGAGTTCGAAGACTTCAAGAGTAAGTACCTCGACCTGCACGACAAAGTGAAGACGAATAATGCCAAAGAAAAGGTGTCCGTTCTGGAAGAGGTCGACTTTGAACTCGAACTCTTGGCGATGGATGAAATAAACGTTGCCTATATATTGAAGCTCCTGAGTAAGTTAAAAGAAACCGAGTCGGAAGAAGAATACCAGTATCAGTACAAGGCTCTTATGCAAGCGGTGAATGGTGACCCTAATCTAAGAAGTAAACAGGAACTCATCGATAAATTTATCAAAGAGAACCTACCTAATGTAAAGTCTGCCGAAGAAGTAGACGACGCATTTGCAGCGTATTGGGAAGTTGAGAAAGAAAAGGCGACAAAGCAAATTGCGGAAGAAGAGCAACTCGTTCCAGAGCGCATGATAGATGTAGTCGAACAAATGATTTACAACAATGAGGAACCGTTAAGAGAAGATGTGGCAGGACTCATGGAGAAACCACCAAACATACTTCAACGCAAGAAAGTCATACCTCGGCTTACGGAGAAGCTGAAAGACTTTGTGAATACATTTTATGGTGGAGTGTAGCAGTTTTTTAATTAGCTAACGGATATGAAATGAAAGGGTTAGACCAATATTTCTTAAATTTAAATGCGATGCCTACGAAATACATCGCAAGACTTTTGACAGATGACAGCTATCCAAAGGGAGGAACCGTTTGGGAAATTACAAACGAAATAAAGCCTGTCGATTTATACTGTTACCTATATGCCAAATATGGTGAGCCTAATGGGCTGCAAAACTTTTTTAGACATGATGACTCTGACAACCTAATTCATTGGGAGTGGGTGTTAAGCGGAGATTTGGGTTTTACAACTATTCAGGGGCACAATTTTCGGTCGGAAATACATTTAGCTGGTAATTTTGGCTCTTCTAAACTTTCTCTTTCAGACTTCGTTAGTCAAGTAAAATTAGATATAGGGAATTATGGAAAGCAGATTTCGCAATTAAGGAATAAGCTTGAAAAGTGGCAACAGTTTTTAAATCCATATAAGCAAATAAGTGAAGCTATAGAGCAACAATATAGAAAAATCGAAGAGCTAAAACTCAACCTGGCTAAGGATAAAATTCCTCAACCTACATCCCCATCTGACTTCAAAAAATTCAAAAAAAGATGGGAGAACAATGCAACGAGGTATAGCTTTGCAGTTGGCTTAGCCTACGGCGCTCGCGCAATGCTTCCTGTGCAAGCTGAATCTTTTATCAATCTATTGCTTTTTGTTTTGAGCAAACCTGAAATAAAAAAAAGTGAGAGACTTTTCCAAAATGTATTGCGCCAACCAATAGATATACGTGTGCAGTCACTTCATATAAATTGTAATGGTTTTCAGTCGCCAGTGGATTATGAATCACCTCAATGTAAAGCATTCCATACGTTAATGAATGAGAGGAATGACTTACTACATGGAAATGTAGATTTAAATAAACTAGGCATAGGCAACGTTTTCTTTAAAGGTAAAGTACCAATATTCATTTCATATGAAGATTCGTGGGATAAAACTATTGGCGTATCAACAAGTTTGGTTAGGTTAGAATCACTAAATGATGACAGAATAGCCGTGAAAAATTTTATTGAATATCTTTTAAGTCTTTTAAATCCAGCGATAAAAGTTCAAGTCGAATCTATAGTTAATAAAAGTCAATTAGGCTTTAATCATGCTACTGGAAGAGTTGGAGTGTTGTTCCCAGATCATCTCGTCGACTTTAGGGCGATTAAAGGTAAGAGCAAAAGCGTATTGTCCACTTCCCCTAAATTGAGACAGACATAATTGGAGTTTTCTGCAATGAATAACGCAGGAGACTGTTCCTTTCGATTTAGACAAGGATGAGATTCTGATAAATGCCCCTGTATTTTTAACGAGTATGGTGAATACAGAGGGAACAAATCTTAAAAACTATGGATAAGTAGATATTTATGGAGAGAGTACTATTTTGGTCGAATTCTGAACTGTTGATTCAGATTTGTGATCGTGCACCTTATATTGACATTGAAGCGAGACTCGAGAATAGATACTTAAAAATGCTTCTTGAGTATTCAGCCGACTCTGTATTTATTGAAGACTTACAAGGTAATGGCCACAGTTCTGGGCTCCAAGGCCAAGGAACCGGCAGCTTACTGGTAAATATTGCAATTCAATATTTACGTACTTTTCTTCCACCGGAGACACTTGTTCATGGGAAAATGTCAGATGCAGGCGACCCCAAGGAGTCATTGATTTTGGAAGAGTGTAGAAAAAGGAGGAGCCAATTTTGGCAATCTTTTGGCCTTCAAATTATTCAAGGAAAAGCAGGGAATGAAGTAGTAAGCGCTAGACTTACTGATCTCAAGGAAAAACGACGAGGTTTAGTTATGGGTAAATACCCTAAGTTTATACTCCTGGAAAACTTCGTTGAAAAAAGTGAGCGGAGAAATATCTAGCATATTTCACGGCAGGAGGTGATGTGAACAGCTATTCACGATACTAATTCAACTAATTTACTTACATTTATACTATAAAGTATTTATCTACTATAAGAGGCTGAAAAATAAATGTTCTATATGCGATAATTTTATAAACGTCACCTTATTTTATTCTCAAGGTGATAGATTAAATAGCCATAATAAGGTGTGAAACTGTATTTGTCGTTTCGCTCTTTTAGATTTTGAATCAATGTTTTAATAGTGCTTTTTTTACGGGTTCCTGAGTTTCTATTTAGGCGTTCATTAACAACTCTTCTTGCAGATTGCCTATTTTTTATAAGGCGAGTTTCATTAAGGTTTAAAACATTATTTAGTTGTTTGTCAAAATCAACCTCAAGAGATTTTATCTGGCCCTGACCATCGTAATAAAGCCTAGTGAGAATAAAGTGACGTAGGTTGCTTGGGTTATATTTTAAATCAGAATCTGCCTTTCTTTTGTCACATATATAAAAGCTCGGGTCTTGTCCTTGATTTCCTTGGCAGCAGGCAAGCATATTAGAGTAGTCCAGTTCCAAATTAGGATTATTGGTTTGCGATGCCCAATGTTCTATTCTCATCGCGTCAACTTTAATCGACCCCATACAATATGCACATAAATGGCCTTGTTCATCCAATAAAGATTCTTTTAAGTTTGTTTTTACATCGGCGGTGAGATTGTTATAGGAAGCATTTGGATCATACTTGTATGTTGTTAATGAATTAGGTTGAGGATTTTTCTTGATTTCATACATACTTAATAATTCCATTTGGAAAGGTCGATAGATATGGTCGCTTCTATCAGCTCTGGAATATCACCGTTTAACTCTAACTTTAATGCTTCAATTTTTCTCTCTGCAGTCTCGTATTCTTTATCTTCTATAAGATTCTGTATTTCTCTGAGTCTTGTTTCGACGTGTTCATTTCGAGAAAGGCTAGTCTTTTGTGATGACTGAGACATTATTTCATCCAAAATATCATTACTGGAAAGGCCGTATGCTTGTCTAGGGCTCTCTAGGAAGTAATCATTTCCTTGCTTTCTAATCAAACTTATATTTTTGGGGGATACCCCACCGATAACTTGGGGACTGTGGGTTGTAACGATGAATTGGATGTTTGGAAATGCCTTCCTCAAGCTATTGACTACATTTAATTGCCATTGAGGATGTAGATGCATATCGACTTCATCAATCAGAACAACTCCCTCGGTCTCCAAAGTGGCGTCACTTTCTAACTGAGGATTTAATCTTATACAACGATAAGCAATGTCAGAGACCAAGCCAATCATGTTTCTAACACCGTCACTTAGACTAGATACGGGAATGTCACCCTGCTCATGGTGTGATGCGACTATATCGCCTATAGTTGCACTGTATCGTATATTCGTCCATCCACTAGGCTCCAGAACTGAATTTACTGCATTCTCAAGAGCCTTAAGTAACCTGCCTCTAACACTATTACCTGAAATTACAGAGTTTGCATTGAAACCTGAGCGCTCAATGATGCTTAGCCTTCTTTCATAATCAGCTATAGTTTCATCTTTCAACCATTTGGCAAAGGCGCTATAACTCGACTCAGGATCCATACAATTTCTATATCCTTCAAGTCGACTAGAACTACTTAGTGATTCAACTTTTTTAGATGAAAGAGATTTTTGTTTCCATAGTCTGCCTGTGCCGTAAAAACCAAAAACAGGTAAAGGGACATTTGAATTGTTTTGAACTTCGTTTTGTAGCGCTTTACCAATATCTTTCAATTCTTTTACTTGAGTTGTTCTGCCTTTTATGGAAGTTCTTTTTCGCATCCAGTGACCAGGAAATTCATACTTTGAAGAACCGAAACACTCGCACTCAACTTCAACGTCGAATTGATGCTCCATGGTATAGGTATCATCGAGTCTAAATTTTTTTAGGTGAATTTCACTGTCATTAATTCCTCTGTCCACAGCCGTTCCTATAGCTGTAAAAAACTGTCCATATGCAACCGATATAGCATCTAGAAGTGAGGTTTTTCCATGTCCGTTGAGGCCAATCAAGACGTTGATATCTTTTTGAAACTCGCCTTCGAATGAAGCGAATGCTCTGAAGTTCTTTAACTTTAATTTTTTTATCTTCATATTTGACCATTAACCTTTGATCATTACAGTACCCAGAATGACATCATCGATCTTGAAAATTGCTACGACATTCAGAGATTAACATTAAGTGAATTAAACTTCAGCTTGTGAATGAGAGGTTCTTTGTTCTAGCTTGGCATTGCCCAGAGTACATCACTTACTCTAGGTAATAGGTTACGTTAATAACTGTTAACATGACCTATTTCTATTCAAAACGGTTAGCGAACGACTTTAACTACTTAGCCATAGTATCGAGCTCTGTGTGGGTTGCATACAAGCCTTTATGAGAGCCATCTAAAATATCATTTAAGGAGTTTCGCAAAGCTAAATATTTTGTATCGGTCTCAAAGGTAGGAGAGGTAAGGTGGGTAAACAAATTATACGGTTTATCCTTTTCCGGAGCTTCACCGAGATAGAAGCCTTCGAAGTCAGGATTGTGAACCACTGTCTGCACGCGACCATCGGCTTCATCTGCCAACGTTCGAATTTTAAGGTTAATTGACCACATAGCGTTTGCTTTACCATTTTTATTTAGTTTTGTGTCAAGATCGTGTACTGCAATCGCATTTGCACTAAACTGGTCAAATATTTTAATGAAAGTAGGAATGTTAGCCTTACCTCTACAATTAATAACGCAGTATTGACCTTCAAGACCACTTTTTTCAATTATATACTGATATGCGAGATATTCAGTGTCACCTTCTACTAATATGGAGTTAGGATAGAAGAAGAACTCGTTCACTGTAGGACAGCAACGGTTTAACATTTTCAAATTTTCTTTTTCGTCATCACTAAAGCATGCTCTATCAGTTTGGAAGTAGAACACATTCTTTTGATTGTTTGATACTTTTATTAGTGTGGTGTGGTCTTGAGTTAAATCAATGAATATAGGCGAGTGAGTAGTACATATGATTTGCCAACCTTCCATATCAGCTAGTGCATATATAGCTTTTCGAGCAGCCTTGATTATAGAAGGGTGAAGGTTAATTTCAGGCTCGTCTATCAATAATATTTTTGAGTTTTCATCTTGAATCTTTTTTGTGCCTTTTTTATACAAACCTTCGCTACATAGAGCATTAACCGCCGACCATAGGAACGCTCTTTTGATACCAGTGCCTTGGTGCTCTAAAGGTGATTGGTAGTTGCTGGTCTTAATAAAGAATTTACTACCATCTTTAATTGCATCTTCGACCTTAAATTTTCCTACACCTGTCTCAAAGCTTACTGATGAGCCTGAAAATAGTTTATTGATTTCAGTTTCTATTTTTGAGCTGAGTTGACCAATACTACCGGATAATTCCTTGTCTACCTCTTTAGCGAGCTTTTCAATTTCAGCAACTATACCAGCAACTTTCGTTTTATCGTCTTTGACCTTTTTAGCTGCGTTTTTTGAGGCTAAATCTTTGACTACTTTCTCAAGTGCTTCATATCCATCATTGGGGTTTAGTCGGATCGGTGTCGGCAATCTACTTTGTAATAATGTATTCCACCCACCAGCTCCGCCTTTTTTCCAATCATTTATTTTATTACTAAAACTGTATTTAACTCCGGTTGCGTCAGGACTTTCCCATCTAATTTGAAATTTTGCGCATTCGCCAAAATCAGGATCATGCTGCAAATGCCACTCTTGTCCAAAAGTATCGATATCTTCTTGCGTTAAATCTTTGAACACACCAGTGATAATTATTGGTTTTTTAGTATCTCTGCAATGAAAATGGTCGATACTGAGTGGTGTGCCTAAGGAAACGTAAGACTCGTATGCGTCAAGTATTGTCGACTTGCAGCTATTGTTTGGTCCTACTAGGACGACAATATTATCAATAAGTATTTTTATTTCGTCACTAATACCTTTGAAATTTGAGATTAAAATTGCTGAAAGCTTCATGATACATCCTTGTGATTTTTAGTTAGGAACTAGCACATTTCCTGTTAATACTTAAGTGTTTTTCATATTCTTATCTAAAATAATCTCCAGTGAATCATCAATAAATGGAGTAATGATGTTAAAATCATACAAGTTACTTAAATTTTTGTTTTTTATTATTTTTTCAATTTTTATGTTGTTCTGTAATCTATAAGCAAGTATCGGATTGTGTTTAGATAGCTCTATTACCGCTTTTTCGAATTGAGTGGTAAAATCCTCTTTAAAATCTTCTTTCATATCAGCAATTAGCGATTTAAATGCTTCTCTCAATATTGTTCTTAACTCTTGTTCGAAGTTTGAGTCAACAGTAATGAAGATTTTTCGTGCTCTAAGTCTTTCCACATAGAGTTTAAGATAACTTTCAACAGCTTGGTCTGTTTTGATTACTGAGTTGATAAAAATGTAGCGTAACTCTAGAAGTAGATAAAGTATTGTTCGATTACTTTCTGTTTTTTCTCTTTGAATTTTCCACAAATAAGTAGCTACTGCTACAAATACACTGGTACCTGCGGTTATGAACGAGCCCCAAATTTTAAGTTCCATAGTGAGCTCTCTTTTTATTTACAGCCATTGAGTTGATAGTTCTTTTTCCCACTTCTCAAACCACTTACACGAAGAGCAAATTTTGAAGTAATTTTCTCTTTGGGCGTCTCATTATCAAATGCGACGGCAGAAAGCGCATCAGCAAGCATCTCAGGTTTTACGTGACTATAATGCTGCTCAATCATTGCTGCGCTAGTTCCGCATTGTCAGCTTCTCAATAACTGTCTCGGCAACATCTCGGAATCGTTTGCTTTGGACTAGTGTGTTGGTCTCTGTACGTTTCTCATGGTCAAGATAGATGCGATATTGCTATCGCTTCGTCTTTACCGTTCTTCTTGGTGGATTTGCAATACCGTATGTTATACAGCACGAAGCGAGCATACCAACGGTCGCTGATATCTTGTTTGAAGATATACAATGTGTCGCTTATGTCGTGTCTTTCTAATTAACTGTAACTAACGTTTATAACTCAGGTAACGTTTTTCTATCCAAGAATTTGAAGTTAGATCCCCATTGGTGCGAAGCTATTTTTTATTTCTCTCATGTAAGCATCCGGAGAAAATCTATAAATACAAGTTTGACTTAGCGCAGCCGTCAGTCCAGATAAAAATGCTACCACATGAGAGCAGTCTTTATCTGCTTTCACGAAACTTATTCCTGAACTAACGTCTCCTCGGTTTGGGAAATGATGGCGTTTTAGCCCGGAGGAGCCTTTAATACTATAAGTCAAGAGTCCATCTTTTAAACTCAATAAAAAGTTGTGGCGTTTCGATATAGATTCGAATCCAGGCTCATATAGCCTACCGTTTAGCTGCTCTAGCACATCACCTTTCAAATCTATTGATTCGCAGACTAGAAAGCTAACGATGTTTTGATGTTCGTTCCAATGAGGGTCCCAATAACTCATTTTAGTATGTTCTTCTTCAGGAACTGGGTAAGATGTATACTGATATCTTGTAGAATCTACTAGGTTTACTTTAATACTATTAATTGGAATAGTATCCACAGGTTCTACGTTTCGAAGTGTCTTTACAGTCTGAAGCTTCTTAAGAGCAGTTATGAGTTGATTCGTTGAAAGTTGCGATTTAACTTCACCTATTCCGTAGACCGTTTCCACGGGGAAAAAACGGTTTTCATTTAGAGATTCTAGCCTTGGTGTTTCATTTTCATCATAAACAATAATGTCACATTGAGTGCTGTTTTGAGATTCTCTATTAACCAAAAAACCTTCACCAAATTTATAATAGCCAGGTAGTAGTGAAGATATAAAGTCTTTCACCAACCTCTCTCTATACGTACCAAATTCTGCAGCGTGGATGAGCTTTTTATTTTCATCCGTAAAAATTTCTCTGCTACTTTCGATATATCTCTTCATAAATTCTAGTGATTTATCCCTCACCAAATTCTCGATTATTGTCTGCACAATTCTTACCTTTTATGTGAGCGTCCGGTAATCCCCACATTCAATTCATAAGTTAGCTACGGCATGGTGTT
>OJEP01000057.1_pt1 | contig 83508 bp, 70 predicted proteins | sample 1593761 | NCBI WGS metagenome assembly OJEP01 (sample SAMN05416783, study PRJEB24817) | seawater metagenome | isolation source: Sea water | place: Canada:Atlantic | collected 2013-11
CGAGATAGGAGTCCGTCTCGTGGGCTCGGAGATGTGTATAAGAGACAGATTAATGGCTTAATTATCTACCCCGTAGTTTTATGTAAGTTGCAAAGGTTTTATTCTCCTACATTTTATTAAATAAAATCATTATCAATATTTTGATCTCTAAAAATAGTACTACAAGACATATTAAAGAGCTAGAAAATAGCGACTGAATGATATGACCTAAAAACAAAAAGCCTGAATAATTGCTTATTCAGGCTTTTTTTAGTCATTTTACTAAAGCAAAACTGGGTTAAAAAGAGATTATCTTTTTGCCAATTTTTCTTTAATACGTGCTTTACGGCCAGATAGCTCGCGCAAGTAGTAAAGTTTAGCTTGACGTACGTCACCGCGACGTTTAACTTCAATTGAGTCAACAATTGGGCTATGTGTCTGGAATACACGCTCTACACCAACACCATTCGAAATTTTACGAACAGTGAACGCAGAATGTAAGCCACGGCTCTTAACAGCAATAACAACACCTTCAAATGCTTGAAGACGTGATTTATCACCTTCAGTAACTTTTACTTGAACTACAACAGTATCGCCTGGGGCGTATGTTGGAAGATCGGTTTTCAATTGCTCTTGTTCGAGCATATCAATAATTTTACTCATAATACCTTCTTCCTAGTTTGCACAGACTAAGTGGAGGGTGTTTGCTTCTTAATAGAAGCTAACATTTTCTCCTGCTCAGCTGTCAGAGCTAGGTTTGTTAATAATTCTGGTCTTCTGGTCCATGTTCTCAATAGAGATTCATTTTGGCGCCATAAGCGTATATATTCGTGATTTCCGCTTAGCAAAACTTTCGGTACCGACATTTCATCCCCGTTAGAGGTAGTCAATACGTCTGGCCTAGTATAATGAGGGCAATCTAATAAACCATTAGAGAAGGAGTCCTGCTCTGCTGATTCTTTGTGTCCTAATACACCTGGCACTAATCGTGCTATTGCATCTATTACATTCATTGCAGGGAGTTCACCGCCACTTAAAATGTAATCGCCAACCGACCATTCCTCGTCAATATCTGACATGATTAGTCGTTCGTCTATGCCCTCATAACGACCTGCTATAAATATCAGGCAGTCATCTTGCACTAATTCACTTACACCCGCTTGGTCCAATTTTCGTCCCTGCGGCGACAAATAAATAACGCGAGCTTTTCTGCCGTCACATTCTGCTGCTTTACGCGCAGAAATAATGGCATCACGTAATGGTTGCACCATCATCAACATACCTGGACCACCGCCATAAGGACGATCATCAACAGTACGATGTCGATCATGAGTGAAATCTCTTGGGTTCCATTTATGAAACTCAATCAGTCCACTACGAATTGCTCGGCCTGTCACCCCATACTCAGTAATAGCGTCAAACATTTCGGGAAAAAGGCTTATCACCCCTATCCACATTTTGCTTTTCTTCAAAGAAGAATCAACACTAGTCACAAGCTAGAAACCTGGGTCCCAGTCAACACAAATTTGTTTATTTTCAATGCTTACCGATTCAACAACTTGTTCTAAAAGATAAGGGATTAACCGCTCTTTTTTACTAAAGCCATCGTTAAGGTTCGCTTTCACAACCAGTACATCATTAGCGCCAGTTTCCAACATGTCAGATACCACACCAAGATCGTAACCTTTAGTAGTAACAACAGCCATGCCGATTAAGTCACGCCAGTAATAATCACCTTTCGATAATTCTGGTAGTGCACTTTCGTTGGTTAATATTTCTGAACCGACCAATGCTTGCGCATCATCTCTGTCATCAATACCTGCAACTTTAACGACCAAGCCTTTGTTGTGCTTGCGCCAATCAGTAACATCTACTGTTCGCGTGTTATTTCCTAATTTTAATGACCAAGGAAAATAGTCAAGTATGGCATCAGTTTCATCGGTGAATGAATGAATTCTCAACCAACCTTTGATACCGTAAACAGCGCCTACTTTACCTAAGATAATTTGATTTTCTGTACTCATAACAACTCACTAATTACTACTATTGCCTACTAAGCTTATCATTAAGCTGCTACTTGAGCATCTTTAACTAACTTAGCCACACGATCAGATAAACCAGCACCAAGACCAATCCAATGATTGATACGGTCAAGATCTAAGCGTAATTTCTCTGCTTGACCTTCTGCTGTTGGGTTGAAGAAACCAACTTTCTCGATGAAACGACCATCGCGAGAGTTACGGCTATCTGCAACAACAACCTGATAGAATGGACGCTTTTTAGCGCCGCCACGAGCTAAACGAATGGTAACCATATCGTCCTCTTTTATATTTAAGTGTTAAAACGAATTTTCCAGACACTTCCTGCCGAATCGACAGAAAAGCTCGCGTATTTTACGCTTTTGAGAGATAAACACAAGGAAAACTTGAGAAGCAGTAGAAAGATATATATTCAAGATGCAAGGTTTGGCTGGAATTAGACAAAGTGCGGGTAAAAAAACACGCACTCCCACTATATAATAGTCTGCCGTTATGACTATTAATGCAAAAAACTAAGGAGCCTAGCGACCAAACATTCCGCCACCGCCACCCATACCACCTGGTGGCATCATACCTTGCATGCTTCGCATCATTTTTTTCATGCCGCCTTTGGCTGACATTTTTTTCATCATTTTTTGCATTTGAGCGAATTGCTTTAATAATTTATTAACATCTTGAATTTGTGTACCTGAACCAGCAGCAATACGACGTTTACGAGAGCCTTTAATAATATCTGGATATTCGCGTTCACCTGGTGTCATGGAATTAATAATAGCTTCCATACGATTGGTCAGTTTGTCGTCCATTTGGTCTTTAACTTTTGCCGACATATTACCCATACCAGGTAATTTATCCATCATGCCCGTCATGCCACCCATGTTTTTCATTTGTCCGAGTTGGTCACGAAAGTCTTCTAAACTAAAACCTTTACCACTTTTAACTTTCTTGGCTAACTTTTCAGCCTTTTCACGATCTACGTTTTGCTCTATTTCTTCAACAAGTGACAGTACATCACCCATTCCCAAGATACGAGAGGCTATTCTGTCGGGATGAAAAGGTTCTAATGCTTCTATTTTTTCACCAACACCCATAAACTTAATAGGCTTACCCGTAATATGACGAATTGATAAGGCTGCTCCACCACGAGCATCACCATCAGTTTTCGTTAAAATAATACCGGTTAGAGGTAATGCATCGTTGAACGCTTTAGCGGTATTCGCGGCATCTTGCCCAGTCATGGCATCAACAGTAAATAGCGTTTCAATAGGATTGATTGCTGCATGAAGATCTATGATTTCACCCATCATACTTTCATCAACGTGCAAACGACCGGCTGTATCTACAATAACTACATCAAAGAAATTTTTCTTAGCATGATCAATGGCTGCATTGGCAATATTAATAGGCTTTTGCGTAATATCACTAGGAAAAAAACCGACATTAATTTCGTTAGCTAACGTTTCAAGTTGCTTAATGGCAGCTGGTCGGTATACATCAGCACTAACGACTAATACTTTTTTCTTTTCTCGCTCAGTTAAAAACTTAGCTAATTTTGCAACAGAAGTGGTTTTACCAGCTCCTTGTAAGCCCGCCATCAAAACTACCGCTGGAGGAGCGGCTCTCAAATCTAGGGTTTCATTAATGCCACCCATCGAAAGTTCTAGTTCTTTTTGAACGATTTTTACAAATACTTGACCAGGCGTTAGGCTTTTAGATACATCAGTACCTACCGCTTGCTCTTTCACTTTACCAACAAATTCACGAATAACCGGTAAAGCGACATCGGCTTCCAATAACGCCATGCGCACTTCACGCAAGGTATCTTTAATATTATCTTCAGTTAAGCGACCACGCCCACTGATATTTTTAAGGGTTTTACCTAATCGTTCGGAAAGATTATCAAACATGAATAACTCGAATAAAAACTATTAACAAAAATTATGACGCTATTATACCTGCGCTAACGATAATCTAAAGAAGAAAATTTTAACAACAGTAGATATCAGTGAAATATGCACGTTATTATGATTCACTCTGCCGTCCTAAAACTCGCATGTTGAGGTGGTTTTGGTATATAATAACTGTATTTTTTATCGTTATTTATTTGGGTAATACTGTGGAACAGTTAACGTCTTTTATCAAAAACTTTATCGATCTAAGTGCTGAAGCAAGCCCTTGGTTATTACTCGGTTTATTAATTGCGGGTTTAATGAAAGCTTGGGTGCCAAGTAAAATTCTCAGTAAACATTTAGGCAAAGGCAAATCTGCCATTGTTAAAGCCGCTTTGATCGGCGCACCGTTACCATTATGCTCTTGTGGGGTAATACCGGTAGCAACCGAGTTAAGACGTAGCGGCGCATCAGCCCCCGCTACAGCAGCATTTTTAGTTGCTACGCCTGAAACAGGTATTGATTCTGTTTCTGTTTCCTATGCACTACTCGGCCCAATACTTGCTGTTTATCGCCCTTTTTCCGCGATCATGTCAGCAATCATTACGGGGTTACTGGTGTCAGGTATCAAAGAAGAAGATATTAAGTTACCCGCTACTGATGTAAAACAAAGTGAGACAAGTTGTTGCGCTAGCAAGCAACCTGCACCACAAGTTTTACCAATTGAACCTACCGTTAGTAGTTGCTGTAGTTCACCCCCCCCCATTAAAGAAATAAAAATTGAAGCGAAGACAAGTTCATGTTGTTCATCTACCACCGCAACAAACACTGCAATTATATCAAAAAAATCTTTTATTCCCTCGTCTGCATTGGCTTATTTTTTTGAAAAAACTAAAATGGGTGTATATTACGCCGCGACAAAATTAATTGATGACATTATCGTTTGGTTAGCTATCGGCCTTCTCTTTGCCGCAATTATTCGTACCTTCTTACCTCCAGAATTTCTATTAAGCTACGGTAGTGGCTTGCCTGCCATGTTACTTATGATTGTGATATCTATCCCTATGTATATTTGTGCTACGGCTTCAACCCCCATAGCAGCAGGGTTTATTATGGCGGGGTTGTCACCTGGTACTGCTTTAGTTTTTATGATGGCAGGCCCTGCAACTAACATTTCAACTTTAGGGGTAATTAAAAATGAAATGGGTGGCGCGGTATTAATTCGTTATTTATTGGGTGTTGCTATATCTGCTATCGGGTTTGCTAGCTTACTTGATTTTGTTTTGAATTATTACGCAATTAATATTAGCGAACAAATGCAACATTCTCATGAATTATTACCTTATTGGCTTGGCTTAACGTGTGCCAGTTTAATTACATTATTAGCCATTAAACCCCTAAGAAAGCTAATACTGTAAATGAAAGCTCCTTAGTTTTTATTACTTATTTTTTAATTTAAATCAAAGCTTTTACTTAATTGCATAGTATTGGTAATTTTATCTGATAGAATCATTTTAATTGTATGTTAGTAGGAATTAATTAGTGGATTTTTTGGTTATTGGATATAGCATCGCATTTATTGCTTACATGCTTGCCACCTTGGCAATTTTATCGCGCCTATTTCACCCTAAAGGTCCTAATCTTAACCAAGTCTTAGTACTCGCCATTATTGCTGTAATCTCACATATATTTAATGGCGCACAATTATTTTTAAGTCCCGACGCCATCAACTTTAGCCTGCCAAATGTTATTTCTCTGGTTAGTTTAGCAATTACCATCACTATTTCTCTTATAGCACTGCGCATGAAAGTTAACTTGTTACTTCCGGTAATATATGGTTTTGCCGGTATTTGGCAGTTAATCATGATTTTCATACCCCAAACAGAGTCAATACCGCTCATGACAGAAAAAGCCATTTTAGTGGGGCATATAAGTATTGCGTTAATTGCCTATTGTATTTTAATCATTGCCACGTTATACGCGTTTCAGGTCGCTTATATCAACCTAAAATTAAAAAATAAAAACCTCACTGCTGTGGTACATTTGCCCCCCTTAATGCAAGTTGAAAAACAACTGTTTACCATTTTAATAATGGGTACTGTGTGTTTGTTTGCTAGCCAACTTATTGGTCTTCTTTTTCTTGATGGCTTTTGGGCAAAAGAGAACCTTCATAAAACGGTACTCTCTTTAATAGCTTTAGCTATTTACGTTATTATATTAGCCGGACATTTTTATCAGGGTTGGCGCGGTCATAGAGTATTGTTGTTAACGATAACAGCAAGCGTTCTCTTAACCTTGTCATACTTTGGTAGTCGATTCGTTAAAGAATTTATACTGTCTTAACTTTACTACTTTACTACTTTACTACTTTACTAAAGGATCCCTTTTTTGGAAAACATATCAACTCAGATGCTTTTTATTGTTTTAGGCATACTGATACTTATTTCAGCTTATTTTTCAGGCTCTGAAACTGGTATGATGTCACTAAATCGATATCGACTAAGACACCTTGAAAAAGAAAAACACAAAGGCGCAAAACGCGTTAGTAAATTACTTAAACGACCAGATCGCCTTATAGGTTTGATTCTTATTGGCAATAATTTGGTCAACATTGCCGCTGCGTCTATTGCTACTATTATTGGTATACGTTATTTTGGTGATGTCTATGGCATGTTAGTTTCAACAGTTGTACTAACGTTAGTTATTTTAATTTTTGCAGAAGTTACGCCTAAAACCCTTGCCGCTTTATACCCTGAAAAAATAGCTTTTCCTAGCTCAATACTATTGACACTATTACTGAAAATATTATTTCCATTAGTCATTGCGGTAAACTGGATCACTAATGGTATTTTAATGCTTTTAGGTATTAGCTCTGAACAGCGGGAACAACATAGTTTAAGCTCAGAAGAATTGCGCACGGTAGTCAATGAATCAGGCGCATTATTGCATGAGCAAGATCAAAGCATGCTAATGAGTATATTAGATTTAGACAAAGTAAGTGTTGAAGACATTATGATCCCTCGAAGCGAGTTAGTGGGCATTGATGTAAACGACGACTGGAAAAAAATTCAAAAACAATTAACCCAAGCTAATCATACTCGCGTTTTACTTTATCGCGATAACATTGACGATGTTGTTGGCTATATTCATGCGCGCGATGCATTAAAGCTGCTATCAAAAAGTCAATTCACCAAAGCAACATTACTACGTGCTGTACGTGAGTTATATTTTATTCCTGAAGGCACACCACTTAATATTCAACTATTAAAATTTCAGCATGCAAAAGAGCGCTTAGGCTTAGTTGTTGACGAATATGGTGATATTCAAGGCTTAGTCACTTTAGAAGATATTCTTGAAGAAATTGTTGGTGACTTCACCACTACCATGACACCCACACCGAGTGAAGAAGTCACTTTACAGCCTGATGGTAGTTATTTAGTTGATGGTAGTGCGAGTATTCGTGACGTAAACAAAGAGATGACTTGGCAACTACCAACAGATGGTCCAAAAACACTTAATGGTTTAATTATTGAGCATTTAGAAGACATACCACAAAACAACCTTAGCGTTCGTATTGCCGGCTACCCTATAGAAATAGTAGAGGTTTCGAATAACAGAATAAAAATAGTACGTGTTATGCCAGAATTTTTTGTTAGTAAAACGCAAGAAGAATACTAAGACGTCCACAATATACCTAACAAAGTTAATAACAAAGTTATCCACAGCTCAAATAGTAAAAATAGCTTTCCACAATATCTGTGGATAACAATCTCAAAGCCTACTAGTCACAGCTTATTGTTATTTCAACCGTTTTTTTAACAAATATTTCATCTTTTCTTAAAGAAGTTATTGCAAAATCACTACGCTATAGTTCACTTGGCTTTACTCGTTTTTTATAATAAAAAGAACAAAGTGGCAAGATTTATGCTTTGTCAAATTAACGTATATTTATTCTTAACCAAAAAATAATCGCCATAACCAGCCATGGTTTAAATCAGCTTCACAGCTTTTTAATTGTGCTGAGTAACGCAGGGCTCTATTGTCTACTTTTCTTGATACTTTAACTAACCACCCTTTCTTTTTATAACTTTTATGTTTAAAACCACCCCAGCCTTCATGATAGTTTAAATACTGGTTATAGGCATCCCACTTAGATACACTGTTAATTTTTTGTGTTTTAAAAATAAACCATCCCATAAAATCAATAGCATCATCAAAGTCATCGCGATCAGCACCCGAATTACCTGTTTCGCGAACGTAGTCGTCCCATGTCATTGTTTTGGCTTGTGAATAACCATATGCACTGCTTACCCTACCCCACGGAATAAAACCCAGCAAATAATCTCTAGGTGGCTGTGCATCATGTTTAAATGAGCTTTCTTGATACATCATACTCATAGGCACGTGAATAGGTACGCCCCAACGGTCTCTGACATCTTTTGCAGCAAAATACCAATCTCTATGTTCACGAAATATTTCACAAACATCTTCAGGATTTTGAGGTGGTGGTGTTGCACAGCTAGATAAAAGCAAAGCACAGAGCACTATCGAACAAATAGAGGTAACTTTAGGGGAAAGCAATAATGCCATAATTAAGTGAACTCTTATGATTTTATAATAAAACTGATAATGCCAGAATTCTCAATGAATTGGCACTACATAGCTGATTTTTTCGTAAATTTTAAGAAAAAGGGGCGGGTTCTGTTGTATATAATAAATAAATTGAACTTATCTGGTCATTTGTACTCTTAACTTGTAGTTATGTTATTCCCTTAGTGTTTCATGTTTTTATGCGCTTACTTAATTGTTAAGCGCATTTTTTTTCCTTATAAAATAGGTTGTACAGAGTAATACAAAACAACATGAAAAAGAGTTTACTCAGGGGGCGCTTTTTAAACTTCTCCTTCTAGCTAGGCTTTGACATTAACAATATTGTCTATTTTGATAAACTCAATCAGAAAAATATTAACTGTTAAAATAATCTGCTAAAAAGTCATCAAAATTTAATGTGTCATTCGCTTCAATATCAAGCTGGTTTTGATGAGATTTATTTGCCCCATCAATAAAATACTGCTCTGAATAAAATTGATACTCCCGATCAAGTGATTCTTGGCGATATTTAGCTGCCTTCGCGAGTGAGTATTCTGACAGGCTTTGCTCTTGCTCCACCATAATAGATAAAACTTCTGCGGACGGGGTTAAGCTTGCATCATTAATTTTTGCGCGCTCTCTCGTGATTGAGTCACTGTAATTAGTCGTGTCGTAGGCATTATCTAATAGTGTTGCTACATGCGCCATATTATCAAACAATTCATTACCCCAGGTCATCACCGACTTTTCAGTCACTTCACCTTGACCATTAGCAGCAGATAATAATAATTTAGGATCGCGTCCACGAAGTACCACTTCATTCATGTTTTTATCATGGCGCTGCTGTGAATCACAATCAAATTCTTTGTTATTAATAAAAGCACAATAAGTTAAAAATATATCTAAAAAATGTACTTGTTCAATGCTAATACCTGTATCAACAAAAGGATTAACATCAAGTGCTCTTACTTCAATATATTCTACACCGCGATCACGTAATGCTTGTGATGGTTTTTCACCTGATTTCATTACTTGTTTTGGGCGGATTGGTGCATATAATTCGTTTTCTATTTGTAGAATGTTGCCATTAAGTTGCTGATACTCACCATTAACCTTTAACCCAATATCGGCAAACTGTTCAGACTTTAATCCAATAGCTTTTTGCACACCATCAACATAATCATGCAAATTGTTATAACATATTTTTAACGATGACTGCTCGCTACTGGTATAGCCTAAATCACTCATACGTAGTGACGTTGCATATTCTAAGTATAAAGCGCCACGAGGTGACTTTTTAAAAGGCAACTGTGATACTTTACCTTGTAAAAAAGAATCACAAAGCGCAGGTGAACTACCGTACAAATACGGAATTAACCAACAGTAACGTTTATAATTCCTCAATATTGAGAAATATCGATCTGAAATAAAATCGCTCATCACTTGTTCATCGTTATGCAGAGACTGCATAACTTGCCAGAAATTTTGAGAAAATGAAAAGTTAAAATGAATGCCTGCAATAACTTGCATCATTGAGCCGTAGCGATTCTTTAATCCCTGACGATAAACCGTTTTCATTTTTCCAATATTAGAATTGCCATATTGCGCCAACGGCACTTCTTCCGCATCATGAACAAAACAAGGCATACTCATTGGCCATAACAATTCACCATTGATGTTGGCAAAAGTATATTTTTGAATATCTTGCAGTTGTGCTATGGCTTCCTCTGGCGAGTAACTTACGGGGGTGATAAATTCTAATAAGGTTTCAGAATAATCTGTCGTGATTTCACCATGCGTTAGCGCCGCCCCTAATTTATTATAGTGACCATGCGGTGATAGCTGACCGTTTGGCAAAATCCTTAAGGCTTCACGCTCAATTCCTCGACCGATACTAGCAAGGGCTTTGAAGTTTTTTTCTTGATTAAAGGCGTCAATATAATCATGCAATGATAATGTCAAAATAATTCCTACGGTGTTAAACGAAACCCCTTATTTAATGAACTATAAATGAGGGGCTTTTATTGTTTTTCAATGGTTAAAGTAAAATTACTACTATTTTGCTAACTGTAATTCAACAATTTTAAATTTCATTTTTTCTAATTGTGGCTTAATCACTTGACCGTCTCCCACCACAATCCAATGCATTGATTTATTTAGTTCTTTTGCCGCAATTCTATTTAGTTGTTCAATAGTAATATTTTGGATGATATCACTTTGCAGTTCACCATAGTTTTCAGGTAAATCAAACTGTAATAACTGCCTTAAAAAACCACTTTTTTGAGCCGGTGTTTCATAACTTAATGCTTCATTTTGTGAGATAGCTTGGCGCATAAAATCAACTTCATCGATTGTTAACCCATTTTTTTGATACTGAGCTAGTTCTTTTTCAATTTCTATCATGGCATCATAAGTATGCTCTTTTTTAACACTCGCACTAGCGCTGAAGCGACCTAAGGTTTTTCCTGCGGAAAAGTGACTCGATGCGCCATAGGTGTAGCCCTTATCTTCACGCAAGTTTAAATTAATACGGCTATTAAAAGCACCACCTAAAGGGTAGTTCATTAAGGTCGCTTTAAAGTGTTCGCCTGTTGCATCATAAATCATTGCACGACGACTGTATTTAATGACCGATTGACTAGCATCGGGTAAATCAACAAAATATATTTTATTCGCCACAACCTTTGGAAACTGGCTATAAACGGGAATAGTATAATCACTACCTTGCCATGATTTAAAATAATCCAGTTTAGGTAAAATATCACTTTTACTCACATCACCAACAATAACTAAACTGGCCTTTTTTGGCGAGAAATACAGTTTATAAAAGTTTTTAATATCCTTAAGTTCAATAGCAGAAACGGTTTTAATTGTGCCGCTGCCAGGCAAACCCACGCGATTAGTTGATCCATAAGTGACTTGCTTTAATGCTCTAGCCGCTAGCGTGTTAGCATCTTTACCCCCTTGCTCTAAGGACTGAATCAACTGATTTTTCACACGATCAAAATCATTTTTATCAAACGCAGGATTTATCATCATGTCTAACATCAGTAATAAAGTCGCATCTAGGTTTTTCACTAATGAACTAACCCGAATGGTAGTATTTCGCCCAGAAGCACTAATAGAAATATTACTGCCTAATTTCGCTAGTTCATTAGATAGCTCTTCTTTGGTATAATTATTCGTTCCTTCATTCATCAAATTCGCAGTAAGCGACGCCAGACCCGCTTTTTTGAGTGGATCGAGTAAAGTGCCTCCTTCGATACTTAATAACACACTCACCGTAGGTGTTTCACTATTTTGGGTTGCTATAATCTGCAAGCCGTTACCAAAACTTTCACGCCATAATGTAGGTATTTCAATTTGTGGATTAGCGCCTGCTTTTGGCATAACACTACGGTCAAAACCACTAGTGTTTTTCATAATAGGGGTATCAAGTTGAGTAATTTCAGGTGGATTATTTACATCAGGTAAAACAAAATTATCTGCTTTAGTGATAACTTGTGGTTGACCCTGAGGATAGATAGAGAGTATTGCAGCACCTTTACCCTTAATATATTTTTGATAAACGTTCATTACATCCGCTTTAGTCACGTTGTTATAACGCGCAACTTGTTGCTCAGTATAATCAGCATCCCCTAAAATAGTTTGATAATGCGCCAAAGTAGAGACTTTACCCGAAACACTTTGTAAACCGTAAATAGTATCCGTTTCAATACCCACTTTTGTTTTTAGTAAATCTTCATCATTGACGCCACGCTGTTCAAACTCAAGTAAGGTATCATTAATGACTTGTTCTATTTTAGCTAACTCCATCCCCTGCTGAGGGTTTGGTAAAGCAAAAAAACTCATTTTACAACCCAATTCACTACAGGGATGACTCGCACCTGCTTGCACAGCAACGCCCGATTTAACTAAGTTTTTATACAACAAAGAGGTTGGACCATTACCAATTATATTAGAAAAAACATCCAATGCAGCTTCATCTTTATGCATGCCATAAACAGTAGGAAAACTAATATAAAGTAACGGTAAAGAAACATTGTCACTAAACGAATAATAACGATTATCAGGTAAACTGGTTAACTGTTTGGGAATATTGTCAACTTTTGGCCCCGCTTTTAAACCGCCAAAATATTGATTGACCCATTGTAATGTTTTCGATTCATCAATATCACCACCAATGGTTAATACTGCATTGTTAGGGCCGTACCAACGGCTAAAGAACTCTTTTAAATCGGTTACTGTACCGCGCTCTAGATCGGTCATATAACCAATGACAGGCCATGAATAATGATGCTCTCTTGGATACGTCATCTGGTTTACTGTTTCATTTAAACGCCCATAAGGACGATTATCAACATTTTGACCACGTTCATTCTTTACCGTTGCTCTTTGTACTTCAAATTTTTCTGTGGTGATAGTTTCAAGTAAAAAACCCATTCGGTCTGATTCAAGCCACAGCATTTTTTCTAATTGGTTTTTAGGCACCGTTTCATAATAATTAGTTCGGTCGGTATTTGTAGTACCATTTAAATTACCACCGCTTTGGGTAACAATTTTAAAATGCTGCTCATCGGCAACATTTTTTGACCCCTGAAACATCATGTGTTCAAAGAAATGAGCAAAACCTGATTTACCTAATTGCTCACGTGCCGAGCCAACATGATAAGTTACATCAACATGCACCAAAGGATCAGAGTTGTCTTGATGTAAAATAACCGTTAGACCATTAGCCAATATGTATTTTTTAAAAGGAATCGCTAAACGCTCTTCAGTGGCAACGACTGTTTCCACTAAACTAACACCCGCTGGTATCACTATATATTCACCTATCTGAAGTGAACTCTTTTGGCTAGTACAAGCAAATAATAATGAGCTCGCTAAAGTAATAATACTCAGCTTAGTAATGTAGTGGGTAAAACTTTTCAAAATAACATCCTGTATTTAGCGTAAAATGGTTTAATTGAATTATCATAGCAAAGTAAAATGAAAACAGGTTAACTTAAATGTTTAAAATTATTACACAAACTGACGATTTTGTTGTTGTCGCTAAAAGTGCAGGGATTAATTTTCATGATGAAGAGCTACAAGGTTCGGGGTTATTTTCTCAAGTAAAAAAACAGATGATAAAACAAGCTGATACTACTGAGCTTTATCCGATACACAGACTAGATAAAATGACGTCAGGTTTAATCTTATTCGCCAAAAATATTAAAAGCGCACAAGTTTTTGGCAAGTTATTTGAAGAACATCACGTTGAAAAATACTACCTCGCTATCAGTGATAAAAAACCGACGAAAAAACAAGGTTTAATAAAAGGTGATATGGCAAAGAGTCGTCGTGGTATGTTTAAGTTATTACGTACTATGAATAATCCAGCCATTACCCAGTTTTTTTCTTACCCTGTTGCCAATAAGCAACGTTTATATTTATTAAGGCCCCATTCGGGTAAAACACATCAACTGCGCGTTGCGTTAAGTAGTATAGGCGCTCCAATCCTTGGTGATCCTTTGTATAACTCGAATTCAGTTGCTGATAGAGGCTATTTACATGCTTATGCTTTACGTTTTAGTTTTTTAGGGACAATGTATCAATTCATTCTACCTAGCGATGAGGGTGAATATTATTTAAGCCAAAGCGTTAAAGATAAGCTAGTGGAATTAGATCAACCCTGGTTGTTAAATTGGCCAAAATAGAAAACCAGATCCCGTTAATATGAATAGACCTCGCTCATTCTTAGCTTGTCGAAGGGCGACTCTTCAACAGGCTCAGGACAGACAGAGAGACTCAGGATGAGCGGACAATAATTCAGTGCTCCCTTCGACTGCTTCGCGCTCAAGGCGAACGGAAATAACGTAAGATGAAAGGGATAACTCCGTTCGCCCTGAGCCTGTCAAAGGCTTAGCTTCTATAACGAATGAAAGAATACTATCGCGATGGCACTTGGGCAAACAAACTTGGTATACCACGGCCAAATTTTCCAGAATAATCCATACTCAACCTCGTCGTTACCTTGCTTTATTTCAGCTAAAATGTCACTTCGTTGCCAAATCCAACCAACAAAAACACAACAGAGCATAGCAATTAAGGGTTGTCCATAAACAGTAGAAAGACTGATAACAAAACCAAACAACAGATCAAAATTAAGCACGATTAAGGTACTTATTATAAAGATACCAAAACCAATAAATGTTGTTGCTTTTTTACGCTCTATATTATGACGTTCAACGACAAACGATACCGGACCTTCTAACATAGAAATACTTGACGTTAATGCAGCAATAGACATTAAAACAAAAAAACAAAAACCAACAAAAAATCCAACCGCACCCATACCATTAAATAATGTGGGTAGTACCTCAAAGACTAAATTAGGACCAGAGATTAAACTGCCATCGTCACCAAAAATAGCAACGCCTTGCGCTTGGGCCACATACATTGAAGGAATAATAAGTAATCCAGCTAAAAAAGCGATAGAAACATCAATTAACGTTACTTGCGCACCCAAGGTGACTAGGTTTTCTTTCTTTGAAATATATGAGCCATAAATAACCATAACACTGGTACCTAAGGACAAAGAAAAGAATGCTGAACCCAGTGCATTAATAAGTAAATCAGGTTCAAATACACGGGAAATATCGGGATTTAAATAGGCAGCAAAACCCTCTCTTGACCCATCTAAAGTAAACACATAAATAATGAGTAAAATGAGTAACCCAATTAGCATTGGCATTAACCGCTTAGACCACTTTTCAATACCGTTCTCAACACCTCGGCGAATAATTGAAATAGTAAGCATCATAAATAACGCCGTAAAGAGTAAGTTACGAGTAATTGATTGCGAAGTAAGCCAGCTTGATGCTTGGTTATAACCTAAAACTGACGTTATGGGTTCAATAGCATACGACATCATCCAACCGGCAAGAATGCCATAAAAACTCAAAATAAGTGAAGCACAAATAATACCGCTAAAACCAACAATAAACGCAAAACGCTTTTGCCATAAATTACGTGACATTTTTTGCATAGACGTTACGGCATTAGCTTGTCCATAACGACCAATTAATAACTCGGCCATGAAAGCAGGATAAGCTAGACAAAAGGCCAGTACTAAATACACTAAAACAAACGCGGCACCGCCATTACTAGCCGTTTGTGTTGGAAATCCCCAAATATTACCTAAACCAACAGCAGAGCCTGCCGCCGCCATAATAAAACCGAAACGCGAACTAAAGCCGCCTCTTGATGCACTCATTGATAATTCTCTTTGTTATTATTTTAAGTATTTATCGCTTAGACCAATTTATTTTTTTAATTGGTACTTCTCTTATCTTCATCGTTTTTTAACTAAAGATATTAAGGTTGATGCAAAAAAATTCGAATAAGTATTTAACGAAATCAGGGCATGTTCCAAAGAGAAGCGAATAATGACTATTGTTATAATTATAATTATTTTCGACCGCTTTAATCTACTTAAAAAGAAACAATATTAATAGAGTGCAACGCTAAAAAAACAAAAAGCTCATTGATTTAATCAAATGAGCTTCTGGCAACTTTATTTTACAGCAAAGTATAATTCAACGTATTCCACCTTGAGTTTAATCTGTTTCAGGGCGCATATGAGGGAATAAAATAACATCTTTAATCGTTGGTGAATCACTAAATAACATCACTAACCGATCAATACCAATACCTTCACCAGCCGTTGGTGGTAAACCATATTCTAAGGCACATATATAATCAGCGTCATAATGCATTGCTTCATCATCACCCGCATCTTTTTCTTCTACTTGTTTCTTGAAACGAGCCGCTTGATCTTCCGCATCGTTAAGCTCAGAGAAACCATTTGCCAATTCACGACCGCCAACAAAAAATTCAAATCTGTCAGTAATAAACGGATTGTCATCGTTACGACGTGCTAGTGGTGAAACTTCCCATGGGTATTCAGTAATGAACGTTGGTTGATCTAATAAATGTTCAGCCACTTCTTCAAAAATTTCACAAATATACTTACCCGGACCCCACACTTTAGCCGCATCACCTTCTTTAACACCAACGGCTTTCGCCATTATTTTAATTGCGTCAAAGTTATTTTCTGGGTCACGTAGTGCTACTTCATCAAATTGCGCTGCTGCATGATGGTCTTTACCGTAAGTTAAGATGGCATCAACCATGGATAAACGAGCAAACGGCTTACCAAGATCATAGAATTTTTCTTCAACAACTTCACCATCAACATTTTTAACCGTATTACGAATTGTCGTTGTACCTAATACGTCTTGCGCAATCGTACGTAACATTTCTTCCGTTGTATTCATTAGGTCATGGTAATCAGCATAAGCTTGGTAGAATTCAATCATGGTGAACTCTGGATTATGACGTGTTGAAATACCTTCGTTACGAAAACTACGGTTAATTTCAAAAACACGATCAAAACCACCAACAACTAAACGCTTAAGATTAAGTTCTGGAGCGATACGTAAATACATATCAAGATCAAAGGTATTATGGTGCGTCATAAAAGGTTTAGCTGTTGCGCCACCTGGTATGATTTGCAACATTGGTGTTTCAACTTCCATGAAATCACGCTGCGTTAAAAAGTTACGTATACCCGCAACAATTTTTGAACGCATTTTAAAGGTGTTACGAGTATCTTCATTAATAATTAAATCGATGTAACGCTGACGATACTTAGTTTCTTGGTCTGATAAACCGTGGAATTTTTCTGGTAATGGACGTAGTGACTTAGTTAATAGTGAGTATTCGTCCATATTCACGTAAAGATCACCTTTACCTGATTTATGCAAAATACCTTTAATACCAACAATATCACCAATATCTAATGAACCCCATTTAGCCCGAATTTCTTTTTGCACGGTTTTTTCAGCATAGCCTTGAATACGACCTGATGAGTCTTGTATTACTAAAAATGGTCCACGTTTTGCCATAACTCTACCAGCAATAGCATAAGTAACCTGAAGCGCTTCAAGCTCTTCTTTAGTTTTTTCACCGTGTTCAGCTTGAATTTCTGCCGCTAAATGTTCACGATTAAAATCGTTAGGAAAACCATTAGCTGAACAATTAGAACGAATCTTTTCAAGCTTGACACGACGCTCTGCAATGAGTTTGTTTTCGTCTTGTGCTATCGGTGTATTATTGGCTTTATCTGTCATTTTATTTCTCGTGGTTATCTTTAATTTTTCAATGTTTATGAAAAATTCTGAATATTTGTTACACAGTTTCTTTAAATAATTTTATAAACCAGATTTAAGGCTAGCTTCTAAAAACTTATCTAAATCGCCGTCTAATACAGCTTGCGTGTTTCTATTTTCAACACCCGTTCTTAAATCTTTAATACGGCTATCATCTAGTACGTAAGAGCGAATTTGACTGCCCCAACCAATATCAGATTTTCCGTCTTCAAGTACTTGTTTGTCTTCATTTTGTTTTTGCATCTCTAGCTCAAACAATTTTGCTTTTAATAATTTCATCGCGCTAGCACGGTTTTTATGTTGTGAGCGATCACTTTGACACTGAACAACCGCCCCTGTAGGAATATGCGTTAAACGAATGGCCGAGTCAGTTTTATTTACATGCTGACCACCTGCGCCAGAAGCGCGGTAAGTATCTACACGTAAATCAGCGGGATTAATATCGATGTCGATATTGTCATCAATTTCAGGATAAATAAACGCTGAAGCAAATGACGTGTGACGACGACCACTTGAGTCAAAAGGTGATTTACGTACTAACCTATGCACACCTGTTTCTGTACGTAACCAGCCATAAGCATATTCACCGGTATACTTAATGGTGCAGCCTTTAATACCGGCAACATCACCACCCGTGACTTCAATGATTTCGGTTTTAAAACCGTGTGCTTCGCCCCAACGTAAATACATACGCATTAACATTTCAGCCCAATCTTGTGCCTCTGTGCCGCCTGAACCGGATTGAATATCTAAATAACTGTTATTAGCATCTTGATCGCCACTAAACATACGGCGGAATTCAAGTTTTTCTAATATGGCATCTAACGCATCAGTCTCGCTTTGAGCGTCATCAAAGGTTTCTTGATCTTCTTCTTCAACGGCTAATTCGACTAAACCTTCGATGTCGTCACAACCCGTCTCTAATTCAACGATGGTATTAACCACTTCTTCAAGCGAACTGCGCTCTTTACCTAACGCTTGTGCCCGCTCAGGTTCATTCCAAACATCGGGTAATTCTAACTCTCGTGAAACTTCAACCAAACGTTCAGCTTTAACATCGTAGTCAAAGGTACCCCCGAAGTAAGTCTGCACGTTCGCGGATTTCTTTTAATTTATTTATTATTGGGTTAATTTCAAACATAATATTTCTAACATAATCCTTCAAAAATAAGTTTTAAAATATATCTTTTTAAACAAGTTCACTCGTTAGGATAATTAAAAAATAGTCGCGCATTGTAGCGTAAAAAGGCCAGTAAATAAACGGCTAACACTGGACGCTTTAACGATTACATACATAATGTTTCATAAAAGTAGAAATACATCATCATTGACAATAAAAAAGGCCAGTATGTAATCATACTGGCCTTCATAACACGATAATTAAATCGCTAAATTTACACTAAGAATATTACTTAGGTAATTTAACAGAATCTTTAACTAAAGTGCTTACTTCTTCTGAAGTTTTTGTAACAACAGCGTAAGCTTCTTTCGCTGAATCTGAAACTTTAGCTTGAAGCGCTTCGTTAAATGATTTTTGTGATTCAACAGCCGCTGTAAAATCTGTTTGTGATGATAATGCTTTAGTTTGAGCAATACTGTCATTTAAAATAGAAGTAATTAAAGCCGTTTGCTGGCTAATTAATTGCTCAACTGTTTTAGTATTTAATTCTACTAAGCTATTTAATGGTTTCATTGCAGTTTCAACTTGCGCTGTATCGCTGAAAGATTTCATTGCAGTAGTAAATTGATTTGTTAATTGTTCAGTTAATTGAGTAAACATAATTAAGATTCCTGTTTTATTTTGTTTTGTACTGCGGTGCAGCAATAAGATTTAAAGTGAGTATACCTAGCAAAAACATATTGGTCAATAACTTTTTGCTGCACCGCGTCAATTCATCACAAAATTTTCATAAAGCCTTGATATTAAGTAAAAATAATCTAATCAAATTACTGCCACCACCTAACTGAACTTGACGTGCCAATGCCACGTCCCTCTCAACCCCAATAGACCGTTAATGCTCAAACATGCGCTTTACCTAGGTTTTTCTTCGCACAATAAGATCACGCACTGAATAAAATGGGTATTACTCTTCACCACCTTCAAGTAATTCAGCAAAGTAAGCGAGTTTTTCTAACGCTAAACTATGAATGGATTTGCGCGGGTATCTTCCTGTGCTATTCATCGTGCCTGCTGTTGTTGCCATCAATAACTCTAATGCTTGGTCTATCGTTTCTACCGCATAAATAGCAAAATGGCCACACGCTACCGCTTCAATCACTTCACTGTTAAGCATTAAATTAATCACATTGGTTTTAGGGATAATGACACCTTGCTTACCCGTTAACCCTTTGTCTTTACATAGTTGAAAAAAGCCTTCGATTTTTTCATTTGCGCCACCAATAGATTGCACCTCACCATGTTGATTAATTGAGCCCGTAATCGCTAAACTTTGATCGATAGGCAATAAAGTAATAGCCGATATGAGCGCGCAGAGTTCAGCCATTGAGGCGCTGTCTCCGTCAATATGACCGTAAGATTGCTCTATAGCGATATTAGCTGAAATTGCCACTGGGATGTTTTGACCATATTTATGACCTAAATATCCCGTTAATAACAACACACCTTTGGAATGAATCGATTTACCCAAATCAACTTCACGCTCAATATCTGTCACTCCTTGACTACCCGCATAAACTGTTGCCGTAATACGAGCAGGCGTGCCAAAAACACTATCACCAATTTCTAAAACGGTTAAACCATTAACTTTACCAACATAATCACCTTCAGTACTGATTAATACTTGTTGTTCTTTTATTTCATCAAGCCAAGTTTCACTTAATCGACCAGTACGACGTTTCTTAGCCGCTAGTGCCATGGCAATATGCTCAGCGGTCAATCTACCTTTAGCTCCACTATTACCCCAACAATAATTAGCTTCATCTAGCAAGTCATTTACCTGCACAATGTTCGCTGAAATTTTATGTTGATGCTCTGCTCGCCTTAACGCATAACGCACTAATTCAAGCACTGCTTCATCATCAATTTCTGGGTAATTATGTTTCAAAGCGCGTTGGCGAATTAAATTACCAAAAGCCTGTAAATTATCATCGCTTTTTTCTAAATGACGATCAAAATCAGCTAGTACTCTAAATAATTCGGTAAATTCCTGATCATAGTCTTGTAAGGTATAATAAATTTCAGCATCACCAAGTAATATCACTTTCACTTGCAAAGGGATTTTTTCAGGTTGTAAACTATATGCCCCCGGTTGACTGAAATCAGAGTATGGATTCTCTATTGTTACTTGTCCTGTTTTTAAAGCCAGTTTTAAACGCGACCATACTAAAGGCTGAGTTAATAATTTATCTGCATCAAGCAACAAATACCCCCCATTGGCTTTATGGAGTGCGCCAGGCCTAATTAATCGATAACTAGTATAACTACTGCCTTGAAAACTAGAAAAATCGACATGACCAAAAAGGTTTTGATAGGTAGGGTTTTGTTCATAAACGACTGGAGCGCCATCATTAACGTCACGCGGTACGAGTAAATTAGGTAAAAACCGTTCAACCATTAATTTACGTAACTCTTTATCATTAGGCGCATCGTCATCGTCATTAACTAAAATCTCTAACGAGGCATCTACAATATGGGCTTTGACTTTACTAAGGTATTTTAGCACCCCTTGATTATTAGCAAACTCTTGTTCAAGTTCTGTTAAATAAGGCTGAATGGCTTGCTCTGCGGTTTCATTTTTTAACTGTCGTAATTTATCTGACGATTCTCGTTTCCACAGCGGTAGTTCAAGTAGTTGCTCAGCAAGCACAACTTCAAGCTCTGACAATAATTGATAAAACTTAGCGCGTTCTGTTTCATCTATATTAGCAAACTCTTTGTCATTTAATGGTTTCCCATCGACTAAAGGTGAAAAACCTACTTCGCCATTTTCTTCGTATAATGAAACATTACTTTTTAAGGCTATTTCTTCAACCTTAGAAATCGCTTCATCATATTTTTTATTAAAGTCCCTGTCTATTGCTGATTTATGCCTTTGATAACCTGGGTTATCAAAAATCTCCGGAAACAAGTCCATTAATTCATCAATAAACTTATTTATCCGTGATAGTAATTGCTTCCCATCACCAGGGTTAACATAAAGGCTGTAAGGTGCATGACTTTCGTCAAAGTTATTGATATAACACCACTCTACAGGACTTAATTGTTCTTTTGCTAGCGCGGTTAACATTTGTTTTATTAATGTTTGCCTCCCTGTGCCGTGCTCGCCCATAGCGAAGACATTAAAGCCAACGGAGCTCATCGACAGACCAAACTCAAGTGCTTCTTTAGCTCTATTATGACCAACAAAAGTCTGTGCTATTTCGCTAGGAGATTGCTGTTGAGAAAAAATAGCTGTGGATAAAGGAGAACTAAGTTGAGAAGCATTGAGTTTGCATTGAGAAGCAGACGTTGTGAACATGGATATCCTTGAAAATTAATACGTTAAAAGACTATAAAGTCTGTATCACAAGTGTACTCGTTAAATATCCTACTAACAATAATAAGCGTTAACAATATGAAGTTTGGGAATAATTATTTCAATTGCTATCATTAAGGATCAAGTGGCAATCGAGTAAAAGTATCACCGCCACATTTTACACAGACAACTACTTCACTGGCATGCATGATATGAGTTTTTTCATTACATTGCTGGCAAACTAACTCGCCAAATCCAATAGTATCTCCGATCTTGTAAATTCCATCATGTTCAAAATCGTCCACCAATTCAGCCCATTCAACTTGCGATTTATCGGTTAAGTGAGCAAGGCTTGCCCACATTCTTTCATTCAGTAAATCCAGGTAAATTGAATGTTTTATTTCTGCCTGATTAAGTTGATAAAAATCATGCAAGTCATACATTAAGTTATCAACAAATTGATTCAATTTTTCTTCTGTCATCCCTTCAGCCGTTTTTGCATAGGCTTTAGCTTGATTAACTAACTCATTAATTCGAGGCTTTTGAATCTCTTTCATCTCATCAAGCCAATCACTAAGATTCTGATAAACTTCCATTAGATATTCTTTTTTCTCTGTCATAATGCTTCCCTAGATTAACGAAAATTCTGCCAATTTTATGTTCATACTTTAAGTATATACCCGTTACTAATCAATATATATGTTGTAGAGCACTTTGAATGGTAACGGGTATAGACAAAGTTGGTGATTAAACTTAATTAAGCTTGTCGTGCTATAGCTAGGTAAGGTATTCTAACGCGATAATTTAAACTAAAATTTGCTGTGCCTTTAAATCGTTTATTTATAGATAAAATGATTACAATGGCGCTAATAAATCCCACATATACCGTTCGAGACCCCATTAATGGAAGCCATTTATAATCCCCAAGCGATTGAAGCCACAGTACAAAAATTTTGGACTGAAAACAATACTTTTAAAGCGATTGAAGACGAGAGCAAAGAGAAGTTTTATTGTTTAGCTATGTTCCCCTACCCTAGTGGTCGCCTACACATGGGCCATGTACGTAATTACAGTTTGGGTGATGTAATTTCTCGTTACCAGCGTATGCAAGGTAAAAATGTAATGCAACCTATGGGTTGGGATGCTTTTGGTTTACCTGCGGAAAATGCGGCAATTAAAAATAAAACTGCGCCTGCTAACTGGACTTATCAAAATATAGATTACATGCGCAATCAGTTAAATTCACTAGGTTTTGGTTATGACTGGAGTCGTGAATTAGCAACTTGTAAGCCTGACTATTATCGTTGGGAACAGTGGTTTTTTACTAAACTTTATGAAAAAGGTTTAGTTTATAAAAAGAATGCTTCAGTAAACTGGGATCCCGTAGATCAAACCGTCTTAGCAAACGAGCAAGTTATTGATGGTCGTGGTTGGCGCTCTGGGGCTATTGTTGAAAAGAAAGCGATTCCACAATGGTTTATTAAAATCACCGACTATGCGCAAGAGTTATTGGATGATTTAGACCTGTTAACCGAATGGCCTGAACAAGTAAAAACTATGCAACGTAATTGGATCGGTCGCTCACAAGGTGTTGAGATGACTTTTCAGGTTGACGGTTTAGTTGAAGGCAAACAAGAAAGCTTTGATATTTATACCACTCGTCCAGATACTTTACTGGGTGTTACTTATATGGCACTTGCCGCTGAACACCCATTAGCCCTCATTGCTTCAAAAAATAATGCAGCCAACGGAAACACTGCGCTTGCCGATTTTATTCAAGAATGCAAAGGTAATCAAACCACAGACGCTGATATGGCAACTATGGAGAAAAAAGGTGTAGATACGGGCTTTAAAGCTATTCACCCATTGACTGGTAAGTTAGTTCCTGTTTGGGCTGCCAACTTTGTATTAATGGACTACGGCTCAGGCGCGGTAATGTCTGTACCGGGACATGATCAACGTGATTATGAATTTGCGACCAAGTATGGTTTAGCTATTACGCAAGTGATTACTACCTCGAAGAAAAGTGGCGGCGAAGCAGATGATGACGCTAATGTTTCTGATATAAGCAAAGCGGCGATCACTGAAAAAGGCACATTGATCAATTCAGGTGAGTTTGACGGTTTAGATTTTGAAGCAGCTTTTACCGCCATCAGCGATAAATTAATAAAAGAGAATAAAGGTAAAATAACCACTAATTTCCGTTTACGTGATTGGGGCGTTTCTCGTCAACGTTATTGGGGCACACCAATTCCAATGGTTAACCTCGCTAATGGTGAATCTGTTCCGGTTCCTGAAAGAGAATTACCGGTTATATTGCCAGAAGATGTCGTGATGAACGGCGTAACATCTCCTATTAAAGACGATCCCCAGTGGGCAAAAACCCGCTTTAATGGTGAAGACGCTTTACGTGAAACTGATACCTTTGATACCTTTATGGAATCTTCATGGTATTACGCTCGTTATTGTTCACCTAATGATAACAGCCAAATGATTGATCCCGCTAAAGCTAATTATTGGCTGCCAGTGGATCAATATATTGGTGGTATTGAACATGCTATTTTACATTTACTTTATTCTCGTTTTTTCCACAAACTCTTACGTGATGTTGGTTTAGTACAATGTGATGAACCCTACAAAAAATTACTTTGCCAAGGAATGGTGCTAGCAGACACCTATTATCGTGAAGCAGATAATGGCGCGCAAGAATGGATTGCACCAGATGATGTTATTGTTGAACGTGATGAAAAGGGTCAAGTAACTTCTGCTATTAGCAAAATAGATGGCGAAGCTGTTATCTCTGCCGGCATGAGTAAAATGTCTAAATCAAAAAATAACGGAATAGATCCGCAATCTGTTATTAATAAATACGGTGCTGATACTGTTCGTTTATTTATTATGTTTACTTCACCACCAGAGCAAACCTTAGAATGGTCAGATGCTGGCGTTGAAGGAGCTCATCGTTTTGTTAAACGAGTGTATAAATTGGTACATGACACAGTTGAGACGTGTCAGGGTAAACATTATGATATTGATGGCTTAACACTGAACGCTGATCAGAAAAAACTGCGTAGAGAGTTGCACAAAACAATTGCTAAAGTAACCGATGATATAGGTCGTCGTAACACCTTTAATACCGCAATTGCTGCCATTATGGAATTAATGAACCACCTAAGCAAAGCACCGGTTAAATCTGATGAAGATAAAGCGGTCATGCTTGAAGCACTTCGCGCAGTAGTATTAATGCTTACGCCGATTACACCGCACATGTGTCATTACTTATGGCAAACAATCGGTAGCAATAATACTGACGTAGAAAGTTATCCATGGCCAACCGTTGATAACAGCGCATTAGTTGAAGATGAAAAGCTAATCATTGTGCAAGTTAACGGCAAACTGAGAGCGAAAATTACTGTTGCTGCTGATGCAAGTAAAGAAACAGTTGAAGCACTTGGTTTAAGTGATGAGAATGTCGTTAAATTTACGGAAGGTAACACTATTCGTAAAGTTATTTATATTCCAGGTAAAATACTCAACATTGTGGCTAACTAATATGTTCATGATGACATATAAGCGCTTGATAATAACGTTTACTTTGGCAAGCCTATTATCCGCTTGTGGTTTTCATTTACGTGGTGATTATTTACTTAGCGATGAATTGCAAACGTTATATGTCACGTCAAGCGATGTGCACGGTGAATTAACTCGCTTAGTAAAACAGCATTTATCTCACAAAAAAGTAAAGGTACTTAAGCATAAAAATGCGCAAGTACCTGAGCTTCGCATTATGTCAGATACGCTAAATAGAAGAACCTTGTCGGTATTTCAAAATGGGCAAGTAGCTGAGTATGAACTTATTTATGCGGTACATTATCAGTTGCGTTTTGCTAATGAAGAGCCGCAAAATTTTCGCTTTGAGCTAAATAGAGATTATCAAGATGATCCAAACTTAGCCTTAGCAAAATCGAGAGAGCTCTCTTTATTGCTCAGTGAACTGAGAAGATCAGCAGCAGATAAAATTTTACGAGATATGGCAAGAGTTCAACGATAGGTTTTTACATGAAAATTTACCATAACCAACTTATACAAACATTAACACAAGGCTTTATACCTGTTTGGTTGGTTTTTGGTGATGAGCCTTGGCAAAAAAACAATAGTTTAGTCACTCTAAAAGCTCACGCTCAACAGCGAGGTTTTAGTGAAGTTATTCGCTTTAGTGGCGATAATAAATTTGACTGGCAACAAATAATTGATGAGTACCAATCATTAAGCTTATTTGCTAGTCAGCGTATTATTGAAGTGGAATTTACTACGGTTAAAATTGGTGATAGTGGTAATAAAATATTACTCGCATTAAGCGAGTTAGTAACACAAAATGCAGAACTTCAAGATATTATTTTTATTTTTCATGGTCCTAAACTTGATGGTGCCAGCACTAATAGAAAGTGGTTTAAAGCCTTAACACAATTAGGGTGTTATCTACCTTTATACGATATAGAGGTTAAAGGACTTCCCAAATGGCTCCAAAACCAAGCAAAAAACGTCAATGTTAACTTGGCGCCTGAGTTATCCTCATTATTAATTCAATTATTTGAAGGCAATTTACCGGCGTTAGCGCAAGAGTTGCAAAAATTATCCTTACTGTTTGGCACAAAACAAATTAGTTTAAGCGATGCTGAACAAATAGTGATTAAGCAAGCTAGGTTTAACCCCTTTCAAATTATAGATGCTTTATTAGAAGGTAACTGTAAAAAGTGCATAACGATGTTAGATCAATTACAACAGGAAGGTACGGCTGCCGGTCAAATTATTTGGGTGTTTCATAAAGAGTTCAATCAACTATACGCCATGCTAGATAAACTAGCACAAGGTCGTCCGCTCAACGATTTATATAAAGAATATCGAATTTGGGATAAACGTAAACTGCTTTATCAACATGCGCTTACTCATATAAATTTAAAAGATATTAAACGGGCAATGTCACGACTAGCCGACATAGATCTAATCAGTAAAACAAGTAGTGAATTTAATGCTTTTATATTGTTGGCCGATGTTTGTTTAACACTTTACCATGGTGACATTACGCAAAACTATTCATTGAATTATGACTATTCTTAATCTTTTTTCTCAACCAAAGTAATTTAACCTATGACGAGTATTGGTATTTTAGGTGGCACTTTTGACCCCGTTCACCTTGGGCATACTCTACCCACTAAAGCGGTAGCAGATTACCTATCATTAACTCAAGTATTGTTAATTCCGGCTAATATTCCACCCCATAAAGCAACGCCCAATGTTAGCGCAAAACAACGTGCTAAAATGGTTCATTTGGCTTGTAGCACAGAACCTTCATTTAGATGTGATGAACGCGAGCTAAAACGTGATGGAAACTCTTATACCGTCGACACGTTAAAAGAGTTAGCAGAGGAATTTCCACAGCAAACATTGTATTTTATTATTGGTCTAGACTCTTTATTAACGTTTACTCGCTGGTATAAGTATCAAGAGATTCTATCTCTTTGTCATTTGGTTGTGAACACCAGGCCACACTACCAATTAAACAACGTAGATCAAGCCACTATAGCGTTATTAACTAATCATCAAGTTCATACCATTACTGAATTAAAAAAATATAGTTCAGGTGGTATTCTATTACTCCCCAATACCCTACCGTCTTATCATAACCACTTGCATCTCGATATTTCATCAAGTGAAATTCGCCAAAAATTAGCCAATAAACAAGATTGCTCGCAACTATTAACGCCTAGTGTCTTGACTTTTATCAACAAAAATAAGCTGTATCGTTAACAGAACAACAATATGAGTCAGTGAGCGATAAAATATTTAATCCATTTAGAATGATCATATATTTATTCGTAATGCTATTAATGTTAATATTCACAGATTGTGCTTAACTTAATTTAAAGCACCGTAAAAAATCAACTAAACATTAGGAAGAACCCCTTGCAAACCGAAGCACTTAAAGCATTTGTAATTGAAAAACTTGAAGACATGAAAGGCAGAGACATCATATCTCTAAGCATTGGCGAGAAAGCAAGCTTTGCCGACTATATGATTATTTGCTCAGGCAACTCAAATCGCCATGTAAAATCAATCGCGCAATCAGTAGCTATGGAATGTAGAGCTGAAGGTATTGAACCACGCGGCATGGAAGGTAACGATGTTGGCGAATGGGCATTAGTTGATTTAGGCGATATTATTGTTCATGTCATGACTAACGAACAACGTGATAAATACAATTTAGAACAACTATGGGGCGAATAACAGCCAATTTTATTGGTGTGATTAACCTATGAAGTTAACTTTATATGCGGTTGGCACAAAAATGCCAACTTGGGTCAGTCAGGGTTTTAACGAATATACTCGGCGTTTTCCTCGTGATTTATCTTTTAATTTAATAGAGATATGTGCAGGAAAACGTGGTAAAAATGCTGATATTACGCGTATTTTAGAAAAAGAGGGTGAACAATTATTAGCGGCTATTCCTAAAGGCAGCCGTATAGTTACGTTAGAGGTTGAAGGTAAACCTTGGACTACACCTCAACTAGCTAATCAGCTTGAACGTTGGCAGTTCGATGGTAGAGATGTAGCACTCTTGGTGGGTGGACCTGAAGGGCTAGCCCCTACTTGTATAAAAGCCAGTGAACAAAAATGGTCTTTATCAACACTGACTTTACCTCATCCTATGGTAAGAGTTCTCATTGCCGAAAGTTTATATCGCGCATGGAGCATTAATAATAACCACCCTTACCATAGAGAATGAGAATGGTAACTCAGCGTATTATTATTCGTGATATTATCTGCGGCAATAGCCCTAGAGCTAACTTATTTGCCTTTGGTACTATTCTCACGCCCTACTATTTTTACTATCAAGAGCATAATTGATGTCACCTCCCCGCGTTATTATTCGCAACCATAGTGCAGAGGCCAATTTATTTGCTCGCCGTACTTTTATTGCTTTTGTCGGTGTATTATTACTGCTACTAATACTGTTTAGTAATCTCTACTCATTACAAGTAGACTCTTTTGAAAAATATCAGACACGTTCAAATTCAAATCGCATAAAATTACTCCCCGTAGCACCAAACCGTGGTCTAATATACGATCGCAATGGCATCATCCTCGCTGATAACAAACCTGTTTATAGCCTAGCGGTGATCCCTGAAGAAGTTGAGAACCTAGAAGCTAACATTAAAGCGATAAGCAAACTACTTGATATTAGTGCCGACAGACAAGAGATGTTTTTTAAAGCGGCCAAAGGTAAACGTCGCTTTAAACAAATAGAATTACAGCCACGTTTAAGTGAGCAACAAGTGGCACTCTTTTCAGTTAATCAGCAAAAGTTTCCTGGTGTTTTTGTTGATGCCCGTTTAAAGCGCCACTACCCTTTTGGCAAACTCACTACACATAATTTAGGGTATGTCGCTCGGATCAATCAAAAAGATGCCAATAAACTTAAGCAACAAGGTAAGTTTGAAAACTATGCTGCTACCCATGGTATAGGGAAATTGGGTATTGAAAAATATTATGAAGAACTTTTACATGGCACGATAGGTCACCAAGAAGTTGAGATAAATAACCAAGGTAGAATTATCCGCACCTTGAATTACACTTCTCCGGTTCAGGGTCAAGATCTCACCTTAACCCTAGACATAGAACTACAAATGATAGCCAAACGTGCGTTATCCGGAAAACGTGGCGCTGTAGTAGCAATGAACCCACGTACCGGTGGTATTTTAGCGATGTACTCTAACCCAAGCTATGATGGTAACTTATTTGTACATGGCATCAGCAGTAAAGAATATAAAAAACTTCTTAGTTCAAAAGGCTTACCTTTGATCAACAGAAGTGTACAGGGTTACCCTCCCGCTTCCACAGTAAAACCTTTCTTGGCTTTAACCGGTTTAGAAGAACAAGTGATCACCGCAAACACTAAAATTTGGGATCCCGGTTGGTATCAGTTAGAGGGGTTACCTAATAAATACCGAGATTGGAAAAAATGGGGTCATGGCTGGGTAAATTTAACTAAAGCCATTGAGCAATCCTGCAACATTTATTTTTTTGATTTAGCTTTTAAGCTTGGTATCACTAAAATTAGCACTATGATGGAGCGGTTTGGTTTTGGTGATTATACCGGTATTGATATTCATGAAGAAAGTAGAGCCATTATGCCCAGTGTTGCATGGAAACGAGACCGTTATAATAAGCCTTGGTATACCGGTGAAACGCTGTCTGTAGGTATTGGACAAAGCTATTGGACTGTTACCCCATTGCAATTAACTCAAGCAGTTACCACGTTAGTAAACCATGGGGAAAGAAAAGTACCGCACTTTTTAAAAGCAACTAAAAATATAGCGATAAATAAGCGAGATGCTAGTCAAAGCACCTTAGAAGAGGTGATTTATGAAGAGCAAGCCCCTTTAGTATTAAAACAAGCAAAGCATTGGGATATAGTGCTAGAAGCAATGCATAATACTGTTCAGAAATTTGGTGCAACCGCTTACGCTCCCTTTAAAGGATCTAAGTATGACGCTGCTGGCAAAACTGGCTCAGCACAGGTTGCTCGTATTAAACAAAATGAAGAATACGATGCAAAGTCCACCCAAGAAAATCAGCGTGATAATGCGATGTTTATTGCCTTTGCACCCTTTAAAAATCCTGAAGTAGTCGTTGCCGTTGCAATAGAAAACGTTGCCAAAGGTGGTGGAGCCACTAATGCGGGCCCTGTTGCACGACAAATTATGGATCAATATTTTGGCAACAGAGTGATTACCTCTAGCATGGATAATTCATCTAACCAATTAAATGCGAAGACTCAGCAACACATGCACCAATCACACTTCCAAGAGAGCGACTAATGCGCAGTAGTGGCAAAGATCAACAAAAAACATATAATATATGGAAAAAATTGCATATCGATTTACCTTTATTACTGGGTATACTATCGCTAATGGTACTTGGTTTGTTCATTGTTTTTAGTGCTGGTGGTCAAAATATGGATATAGTTTACCGCCAAGCTATTCGATTAGGCGTGGCTATAGTGGTCATGTTAGCAATAGCTCAAATTCCCCCCTTATCATATCGAAAATGGGCAGTACCGGTTTTTGTAATAGGGTTATTAATGTTAGTGGCTGTATTACTTTTTGGCCATGTAGGTAAAGGCGCACAACGCTGGCTAGATTTAGGCTTTATGAAATTTCAGCCCTCTGAAATCATGAAATTAATAGTGCCGATCATGATTGCTTCGTTTATCAGCCAGTACAATTTACCTGTTAAAATTTCCACTATCATGTGGGCTGTTATCTTAGTATTAATTCCAACACTACTGATTGCTAACCAACCAGACTTAGGGACTTCGATATTAATTGCTAGCTCTGGTATCTTTGTTCTTTTTCTGGCTGGGGCCAGTTGGAGGTTAATTGGTGTTTTCGTTGGATTAGGAACAGCATTCGCTCCCCTATTATGGATGTTTTTGATGAAAGATTATCAAAGACAACGAGTAATGACATTTTTAAACCCCGAACAAGATCCACTAGGCTCCGGTTATCATATTATTCAGTCTAAAATAGCTATAGGCTCTGGTGGAATTGATGGTAAAGGTTGGCTGCAAGGCACACAATCTCAATTAGAGTTTTTACCTGAACCCCATACTGATTTTATTTTTGCCGTTTTTAGTGAAGAATTTGGCTTGATTGGTGTCGGTTTTTTACTTGCAGTTTATCTATTTATAATAATGCGCGGCCTATGGATTGCCGTTAATGCTCAACACGCCTTTACCAAGTTGTTAGCCGGTAGTATTACCCTAACGTTCTTTGTTTATGTGTTTGTTAATATCGGCATGGTATCAGGTTTGTTACCTGTTGTTGGCGTGCCTTTACCCTTAGTGAGTTATGGAGGTACATCAATGGTGACATTACTCGCAGGTTTTGGCATGCTGATGGCCATTAGTACTCACCGACGGTTTCATACTTAAAGGTAAATAAATATTTTTGCTATTTTGTCTAACTTTAAGGATAACGTGCGCATTGACTAGCATCAACTTCGCGCGTTATCCTTAAAATTACACAAACTCACTTCAATACTAACGACCTTAACATCATATTAAAATAAGAAAATATAATGGGAACACTACACAAACTATTCTTCTTCGTTCTACTTACCCTGCTAACTGCCTGTAGTTCTGGTCGCTATCAACATGCTAACGATAGTACGCCAAGTAGATTACCCAACCAAGCAGAATTAAAAGATGCCACCCCCCGCGCAGAAAATCATAGCCGCGGAGGCAACAAAAATTATCAAGTTCGCGGTATTAACTATCAAGTATTAACGCATGCACAAAATTTTGAAGAAATAGGTACCGCCTCTTGGTACGGTAGAAAATTTCACGGTCATTTAACCTCAAATGGTGAAATTTATGACATGTATTCCATGAGCGCTGCCCATAAAAACCTCCCCTTACCGACCTATTTAAAGGTTACTAATTTAGCTAACAATAAGTCGGTAATCGTTCGAGTTAATGACCGCGGTCCTTTTCATCAAAAACGTATTATTGATTTATCCTACAGTGCCGCCTATAAACTTGATATGTTGAAAACAGGTACTGCGGAAGTGAAAATCACCAGTATAACGAACTTCAACAAAACCAATGTCCCTAAAGAGCCATTGATTGTAAATATAAAAAAATCAATAATTGATAGCCAATTAAACGAGCCCCCAACAAAAAAGTACATTCAAGTGTTTGCTACAAGTAAGCTTGAATTAGCCAAAAAAACAGCTCTTTTGTTATCTAAAAAACATTTGCAAACGGTTAATTATCTTGAAGAAAATAAAATATACCGTATTCAAATAGGTCCTTTTTTAGATAACACCGTAATAAATAAACTATTGCTAGAGCTAAAACAAGGAAGTTATCCAAACGCTTACTTAAGAAACCTTTAGCATACCTAAAACTCACCCCTTGTGTTGATTTGGCTATAATTAGAGCATAGAGAGAAGAGAGTTTTTACAATAATATCAATTCCGTCATAGCCAAGCATGATAGAGATGATATACTTTCCTTAAGCTCTATTAAAAATCACTTTCCTATTCACCTCATTATTAAAAATTATGTCTTTAAAATTATGCCTTTAAAATTAAAAAAATCTGCTCGCACATTGATCAAATTTATCTCAAGTACCCTATTAGGTTCAACCTTAGCTTTTTCATCCATTAGCCATGCAATAAGCATTATTCCTGATGCACCAAAAATTAATGCTAAAGGTTTTATTTTACTCGATTTTACGACGGGAAAGGTTATAGCAGAAGGTAATGCTGACATGCAATTAGCGCCCGCAAGCTTAACTAAAATGATGACGAGTTATATCATAGGTAAAGAATTAGAAAATGGTAATATCTCAAATAACGACAAGGTGATGATCAGCGAAAATGCTTGGGCAAAAAACTTTCCTGAATCATCAAAAATGTTTATTGAAGTAGGCACTGAAGTTCCCGTGAACCTTTTAAACCAAGGTATTATTGTTGCTTCGGGTAATGATGCCTGTGTTGCCATGGCTGAACATATTGCCGGCAGTGAAAGTGCTTTTGCCGATTTAATGAATGCGCATGCCGAACAAATAGGTATGTCGAGTTCATTTTTTGAAAATAGCCACGGTTTAGATAGCTCTTCTCATATGACTACACCACGTGACATGGCTACATTAGCCAGTGCTATTATCCGTGAAGTTCCCAGTGAATATGCTATTTATAAACAAAAATCATTCACTTATAACAACATAAAACAATATAACCGTAACTCTTTGTTATGGGATAAAAGTTTAAATGTGGATGGCATGAAAACTGGCCATACTTCAAATGCTGGTTATAGCTTAGTCACCTCAGGCACTAAAGGTGATATGCGTTTAATCACGGTAGTAATGGGTACTGATAGCGAGCGAGCTAGAAAGGTAGAAAGTAAAAAGTTACTTAATTATGGTTTCCGATTTTTTGAAACGATTACCCCTTATAAAGCAGGTGAAAAATTTGCAACTAATCGCATTTGGATGGGGGATAAAGAACAAGTGGATTTAGGTATTTTACTGGATACGCCAATTACTATTCCTCGTGGACAGCGTAAAAATCTAAAAGCGACCTTCGAATTAACTCAGCAGCTTACAGCACCTCTAGCCAAAGGTACTGTCGTAGGTAAATTATTCTTACAGCTTGAAGGTGAAGATATTGCGCAATACCCCTTAGTAACATTACAAGAAGTTAATGAAGGCAGCTTTTTCTCAAAAATAATTGATTACATCAAATTGTTTATTGCACAACTTTTTGAATAGCAAAATAATGTAACTAAGTAATGAGTTATTAGTACTCTTTGTTAATGATAACTCATCACGACTAATTTAAAGTGTAAAGTCTAGAGCGCTAAACATACTCTAGAATTAAACAACATGCGGAATAGCCCGCACCAAAAGAGCAAAGCACGGTTTTATCACCCGAGCTCAAACCATCATGATGTTTGTGTAAAGCAATAATACAACCAGCAGAGCTTGTATTAGCATATTCATCTAGAATAATTGGCGCTTCACCCGCGATAGGATCTCTACCTAACACCTTCTTACCAATAAAGTTATTCATATTAATATTAGCTTGGTGTAAATAAAGGCGCTTAATATCTTCAGGGGCTAAATTAACTTTATCCATTTGACTGGCAATTAAATTAGACACCATCGGCAATACTTCTTTAAATACTTTACGACCTTGCTGAATAAAGTACTTATCAATATCATTAGCCGTTTCAGGACTACATTGATTCATATAGCCTATATTACTACGAATGTTATTAGAGAATTGAGTAATAGGTTGCTCGGCAATAATTTTGAAAACATGCTCACCTGTTGCTGTCGATTCATCTTCAATAATAGAAGCCGTTGCAACATCACCAAAAATAAAGTGGCTATCTCTATCACGATAGTTAATTTGTGGTGATAAAATTTCAGGGTTAATCACTAAGACCGTTTTTGCCGTACCACTGCGAATGGCATTGGCCGCATTGATAATGCCAAAAGTCGCTGCAGAGCATGCAACAAGCATATCAAATCCCCAACCACCACAACCGAGTGCTTGTTGTATTTCAATAGCCATGGCAGGATATGAACGCTGTGTATAAGCACAAGCAACGATAATAAGGTCTATATCAGACGCTGTTTTATTTGCCGCAGCCATGGCTTGTTCAGCAGCAGCAACACCAATTTCAGCCTGCAGTGACAAAGTCTCATTTGGTCGTTCCACAAAAGTCGGCTTCATCCTATCCACATTCAGAATATCTTTTTTTGACATCACATAGCGACTTTTAATACCTGACGCTTTTTCAATAAAAGCACTACTTGAATGTGATAGTGCTACCACTTCTCCTTGAGTAATAGCCTGCTCATTTTCACTATTAAACTTATCTACATAGTGATTAAAACAAGTCACTAGCTCATCATTTGAAATTTTTTCTGGCGGGGTAAATAACCCCGTTCCACTAATAACAACAGCCATAAAATTATCTCGACAAAAATTCATAAAGGTATGACCACTAGTGTATTTTATTTACTACCCGTTGTCGATTAACGCTCCGCGTTCCAACTAAAGAAATAGGAACCAAGAGACCAAAATATTGCAACGCAGTCTGTTGAAATTGAATACCTATTTGTTATGAGATATTTTCAACAATTTTTTCCCTTGGTAGTCTTTTCCTTTATAGATGACCTGACCCGCGGTTAGATAAATAATTCCTACCATAACTTCTATCATCCTTGTTTTACCCGCGTCATTTGAACCTAATAAACCAAAGCAGTGATCTTGTTCAACAGTAAAACTAATCTTATCAACAGCCGTGATATCTTTATATTTTTCGTTAATTCTTAAACGTCAATGGCAACACTAAGGCGTTAATATATCAATAATTTTATTCTTAACTTTATTGTATTAAACTTAGGGTAAATAACATTACATTTTTATGTCAGGGTTTGTTAGTTTATTTTAACTTTGTTGGGGATAAACACTGTGATTATTTATCACTGTAAAACCTTACTGCTGGCAAGTTAACTACTCGTTTTTAAATGACTCATAATACTTGTTTTTAGAAACTGCTCTAATGCTTTTTTCCCGGTAAAAGGATGGGTGCTACATATATCAGCAATACTATGTTTTTGCATAATTCGACCAATAAAAACACAGAGCACTTCATCATTAAGGTGTTGCTTGTTAATTTGCTGTTTTAACCATAAATGTAAGCTGAACACACAACTAGCGTATTGCCGATCTCCATGAGCAAATCCTTCAACATTTGCGTTATCAAGTGCACTTAAACCCTGTAAAGAGGTTTGAGGACAATACTGCTGAATTAATGCGACTAAATTTGTCGCTAAATATTTATACTCTTCCACTAGTAAGTAATCAAATGTTCGATAAAATTCAGTATTGATCGTGGTAAGTAGCTTTTCAGCATTGTCTGAAAGCGACTTTAATACTAATGCTGATTGCTCACCACTGGCTTTATCTTTACTAAAGCCAATACGTCCTAATTTGAAATCAGCAGTTAACCAAAAAGACAGCAAAGACTTTGTAGCACCAAAACTCGATGCTAAAAAGTCAGCACCTTGCGTTTTTGCAAAGGTCGTTATTTCATTTAAAAAGAATGAACCTAAGCCTTGACGCTGTATTTGCGGATGAACAGCAATCCTCATCACTCTTATATAATGATAATCGAACGCTTGTTCAACACCACATTGCGTCAGCAAAGATTGTGGAATAAAATTATTTCTTAACCGTCTTTTACTTTTATTAACCGCTATTAATTCGGCCTCCGTAATCCCTTGCTTATTAAACTTTCCCTCATGTATCAATAAGGCGACAGCCATAACTTGTTCTAGCCCTTTACCAACTGACATCAAACAAACAAGTTCTACCTGCCTATTGTCCAATAACATCTGTACATCACTGGGCTTAGTTTGATAATGAGCGGTCACAAGGACTGAAAAAACTTGTCTTAACAAACCCTCATTAGCCAGTAATACTTGAGCAGTAAAATGTTTAAACTCAAATTGCGTTTTCGGAATGGCTAAAGTAGAACGTTCATCATTGCTACATAGACTGGGTAATTCAGCATTTAATAAGCAGGCATCAAAAACTAATTGTTCTAACGGATCACCCGTTCGCCACCTGATGGGCTCATTTATATGCAAACTTCGCCATTGTGGAAATGATGCGGTTAAGCTTTGTTGAAATTTTAAGGTAAAACCACGTCCGGCTCCTTCATAGCCATGAATAGTACTAGCAAAAACCACACGAGAGTGGTGAAATAATAACTGTTCAAGTAAATACACGGGTATAGCAGCCGCTTCATCGACTAAAACTAAACTAACTTTAGGTTGCCACTTAAGTAATGTATCCATTGCAACAAATTCAACAAAGCCATTAAGGACTTTAAACTTTTGACCTTCTTGATAACCTTGCGGTAAACTTGCCGCTAACTGCTTGAAAAAAATTTGCACCGAATTTAACTCTGCTGCCGTGATAATGATATGTAGCTTATTATCATTTTTAGCGACTGCTAATAACTGAGCACAGGCGATCGCTAACGCCGATGACTTACCTCTACCTCTGTCTGCGGTTAATACTAACGGACGCTTACTCTTCCCTTTAATAACCTTAGTTATCGCTTCTACTGCACTCACTTGTTCTTGAGTAACACAATTATAAGCAAACGTTTCTGACACAGAAGAACTTACTGAGTTTATTCCCTTTTCATCACTCACTTGACTTATTGGCTTTAGCAAAGGGAAATCAAGTGCCACCTGCTTAAGTATGACGTGCTCACAATAGTGATGAAGTAAAGAAAAAAAACGTTGTAAAAAGTGACTCTTTTTAACCAATGCCATGTCATTTACTATCAGAAAAAATATACCACCTGCAACAAGCGTGCCTGATAAAGCAGCAAAGGCATCCATAGGAAATTTGGGGTGATTAAACACAACGAAATCACTTTCAGTACCCAGTCGGTCTCGAAAACGTTGCGATGAAACATTCCCCTTAATCCGCTCACTATCACCATAAATCAACCATGACGGTTCATCTGGCTTATTACTATTATGATTACAATAGTCAATGGTTTGCAATAAAGAATGTACCCACTCATCGTCGCCAACGAGTATGATTAAACGTCGTTCAGTCAACGCCTTTGCTTGCTGCTGAAAAGGATAAAACCATTGTAGAAATGCGTTATTGAGCATATTAACTTCATTTGAATAATTAATTCTGTATATATCCATATTACCTTAATATTCGCTATACCAATAAAAGAAAGTATAAAGTTTTATTGAAAATATTGTGTTTTACCTATGTTGATATTTATTACAGGTATTTTTCAAGAGTAAAAATCATGGTCAATAAGGATGAGTTTTCAGACAACATTAAGCCACACGAGGAAATTACTGAACAAAAAATAATGAGACAACATTGTGAGTTGGCCTACAAACAGTCACTAGCGCAAGCCCAGAGAAACTTACTCGCTAGCAAACGTATCGAGGATTTGTTTGAGCAAAAAAGGTTAAAAAAGTTGTTCGATGATTCAGATGATTGGTAATGTTTATGTTAATAAAATGAGTACTAAAAATATTATATTGGTTTTCTGTTATAAAACTCTGATAAAATCAGAACCAATATTAACCCTTTTATTCTGAGTTAACTTATGACGTTATTAGAAAAACTTCGATGCTTATTTACCTTTGGTCAAGGAGTCGCTTTACCCTTACCTGAAATTTCTTCTGATTCGACTCCTTTAACACTTTTTACCCAGTGGTTTAATGATGCGAACAAATCAGGTATTTTATTACCTGAAGCAATGTCTGTAAGCAGTTGTAGTAGTGATGGCCAACCAAGCTCACGCATGGTGTTACTCAAGAATTTCGATGAACAAGGCTTTGTATTTTTCACTAACTATGGCAGCCGAAAAAGTAATGAACTAGTGGAAAATAATAAGGTAGCATTATTATTTCATTGGAATGTATTACAAAGGCAAATACGTATAGAAGGTACTGTTGAAAAAGTAACACCTCAAGAATCAGCTGAATATTTTCATAGCCGTGATAGAGGCAGTCAAGTTGGCGCTTGGGCATCTAAACAAAGCCAAAAGTTAACACATGATAATGAACTCAAAGATCGCATGACACATTTTAATGATAAGTATGCGAAAGGCGAAGTACCTCATCCTGAATTTTGGGGTGGCTGGCGTATAAAACCGACCTACATTGAATTTTGGCAAGGACGCGCAAGCCGTTTACATGACAGAGTGATTTTTGAGAAAAAAGATGAAGCTTGGCAGAACTTTAAAATTCATCCGTAGGTGCTATAGGTGCTTCAAGTAACCAGTATAAGGTATTGAACCTAAACGACAGTAACTCAACAAATTAAGTCTCATACGTATTACGCCTTAAACACTATCTCCTCGCCTTTTAAGGCGAGGAGATTTAAAAACTACAAGCCGCTAATTGCCGCTATAGCCACTGCTGTGTTATACATAATAGTGGTCGCATTAGTCCATAATGTTAGATTATTCATGTATTCTGAATCAAGTGGTACCACAACCGTGTCACCAGGCTTCATATCATCACCAGCGTCACTTGAAAACCAATTGCTATTCTCCATTAACTTAATGCTACCATTCGCCGCAATAATATAAACCCTTCCCTCATCGGCACGCTTTTTACTACCACCACTTTGTGCTAAGTAATCGAGTGCAGTTAAACTTTTATCATAAATATGAGAAGAAGTAACTTGTACTTGGCCAATAACATTCACTGAATTTTTTAAGGTCGGTACGTAGAGTACATCACCACCCTCAAGCAATACATCGTAATCATTATCTTTAACGACTTTAGGTAGATTTAATACTAATCGACCAACTGGTTGTAATTTAGTAAGATCGTTTAACATAGTTTGAACATCACTATACGATTGTGAATAATTACTATCTGATAACGATTTTGATGCCATTTCAATTCGTAAATCACTTGATAGTTTAACTAAGTTTTGTGACTCCAACTCTTGAAGTTTGACTCGAGTAAAGACCGACCCTTCTTGATGCGCAAAACGCGTAAACCCACCGGCTTTTGCGATTAAATCAGAGAGGTTTTCACCGCGACGAATGGTATATTTACCTGGAAAAACAAACTCGCCTCGTAATTCAACAACATGATTTTCACTCCACGCAGGTATTTGATGGATATTTAATCTATCTTTGCTTTGTAATAAGATATTATCGTTTTCTTTACCTTGCAACGCGGCGGTTAAATTCACCTGAATAGAACGTTTATTAACCGATAGCATACGCACTTGATTGCGAGTAAGTTCTGCTCGCACTAAATAGGCTGATTCATTCAAACCACCTGCCGCGGCGATTAAATCGTCTACCCTACCGTTACGCGCTAAAGGATAAACACCAGGAAACTTAACCGATCCATCAATTTCTATTAACTGAATAGGTAACCCAGAACCACCTTGATTTTTTAGTTTTTGAATAATAGGCAGTAATAAGCGTTGGCGAGAAAATAAAGTAAGTTCCTTTATATTAACTTCTTCTTCAAGTTCACCACCTGATATTTTCACAATAGATCGATTGACCAATTTTTCTGCTTCGTCTACTTCCATCTCAGCTAATTTATTTGAATGGTCATATTTTTGCCAAAACTGTTTAGTTTTAAATTTATCCTTAGCCAGTTGCTGTTCTTTATTAAAGAGTTCGTCTTCTGTGTATGCAAGCATATCAAGTGATAAATTGCTTTCAGCTAATTTAGATATACGAGAGAATACTAACAATTTGTCATTGGCTTTTAATAAAAGGTTATCTTCAGATTCTGGATCAGTAATGGCTTTAGCAAGCCCAAATTGCAATATTTCTATATTACGTGCGAGATCAATTTCTCGAATAATCAAACTATAATTTAAATCAGCATTCGCTAATAAGTGTGAATTAACTTGGGGTAGTAAATCGGTAACTCTTTGTCCTTGTTGCCACTGATATTTTCCTGGACGAGTTAATGCACCAATCAAAGTAATCGATTGCGAAAACATATCAGCTGCTTTCAAGACTCTTACAAAATCACCGGCTTGTACTTTTGATAATAATTTTTTCGAGTTGGTAAAGTCGATATTAACAACACTACGTAGCTTACTTTGATTATAACGTTCAATAATCGTTGATTTTGCATAGGCACTTGGTAATAAACCACCAGCCATAGTTAAAACACTAGCAAAATCATCTCCCGTTGCTAATTCATAAATAGCCGGACGACGTACTTCGCCATCAATAGAAACGGTTCTACCAACAGGCGCAATAAAAACCACATCCCCTGATTGTAATAATACATCGTTACTAGAGTCACCTTGAATAAGTAAATCGTATAAGTCGAGTGTTTTAATCAACTTACCAGCACGCTTTAGTTGAATATTACGTAAACTCCCAATATCACTAATACCACCTGCGGCAAAAACAGCATGGATTATACTGGACAAAGAACTTAAATTGTATGGTCCCGGTTTATGTGCTGCACCTAAAACAAATACTCGCATTGAACGTAATGAGGCCATGCCTATAACGACATCAACACCCATCACTTTTTCTTTAATTTTGGCAATTAATAAACGCTTCATCTCCCGATAAGACAAGCCAGCCACTGCAAAAGGTCCATGAGATGGGAAAATAATATTCCCTTCCCTGTTCACTTCTAATTCTAATACATCATTTTCTTTACCAAATACCTGAATAGAAATTTTATCACCTGGGGCAACGATATAACCGGTAGGGATAGCAATATCCATGGTTGGCGCAAAAGTTTGCGGTGAATTAGCAAAAACATCATAACCAAAAGGTTTTAATTTTTTTACTCCTTCGACGTTTTCTTCTTGCTCATCAGGATATTGTTCTTCCGTATATTGAACAGGGTTACCTTCCAGATCAAATTCGGTACCACGAGGGTAACGTTGAGTGTTTTCGGCTACATTGCTATCACTATTCTTCCCTGACAACTGCGCTTTAATGTCACTAAGATCAATTCCCATACTGTTAGCTAGCATTTCCTGCTGCGCTTTTGGTAACTTTTTAAACTGCTCTATCTGCGCCTGACTTACTTGAGCAGACATAGCGTGAGTTGAAAAAGTTAATATAGAAAAAGCAATAAAATGAAAGGTAACATTAATTAACATTCGGGTAACTTTATTAGAAAGTTTTTTTAGGATAATAGTCATTAGCGCAAATAGGTTCCTGTAATGCGGTTTCACTAAGTCAATGAAATAGATTTAGCTATAATAAAACGTGTAGAGCATTCATGCTCAAATCAACTATCGACAAGTTTAACAGCATCATAACAAGCAAACAATAGTCCAATATCAGTAAGCATTCACCTACAATCAATCTTATAATGCATTTGCCTTTACCTAAATGACCATCAGGTAAGCTGCGCAAGTATAATAAGTAAAGCTAATGTAGATTTTATGGCTAGGTTTATTGAATTATGTTACACAGAGCGATTACTTAATAGGAAAGATTTCTCTACATAACATATGATTGTTAATATTTTGTTATAACAGTCTCACTTGCCTTTACAATCAAGCACAGGTATAACTTTCGTCTGTTAATGAATTTTAGCACTATATCGTTATGAGCAAAATCTGTCCGCCATAATAAAAATCAATACGACATAATAAAAATCAATACAACATAATGATTTTACGGAGATTTTATGACAACAGTATCAACAAAAGATTTTTTGGGTCACCCCAGTGGCCTTAAAACACTTTTTTTTACCGAAATGTGGGAGCGTATGAGTTATTACGGCATGCGCATGTTACTTGTTTTATTTATGACCGCCACCCTACAAGAAGAAGGATTAGGCTTAACCGTCGCCTCAGCAGCTGCAATTTATGGTCTGTACACAGGTAGTGTCTATTTTATGGGACTGCCTGGTGGTTGGATTGCTGATAGGTTGATTGGTGGACAAAAAGCCATATGGTATGGCGGAATCATCATCATGATCGGCCATATAATTTTAGCCATACCTAGCGATTATTCATTTTTAATTGGTTTAATCTTTGTCGTGTTAGGAACAGGCTTATTAAAGCCCAACATTGGTGCCATGGTAGGTCAGTTATATTCTGATCAAGATATTCGTCGTGATAGTGGTTACGCCATCTATTATATGGGCATTAATATCGGTTCAGTGATCGGTTATGGTGCTTGTGGTTATTTAATGGAGAATCAGGGTTGGCATTGGGCATTTGGTGCTGCGGCTATAGGTATGGCTGTAGGATTAATTCAATATAAAATCACTACGCCAAATCTTAATGGCATAGGCGCGAAGCCAGTTCATCCTTTATCAAAAAAAGCACAAAAACTTAGCTGGACAATTATCTACGGATTTTTAGCGAGTGTTGTCTTAGTCACTTACATGATATTCCAAGATATGCTGACCATTGTACCGGTTACCATTGCTCAATATGTTGCTGTCGCATTTTCTGCTATTTTTGTTATTTACTATGCTAGTATTTATTTTTTCAGTTCATTATCAGTTATTGAAAAGAAAAAATTAATCGCGTTATTAATTATTTGTGTTGCTTCTGCTTGTTTTTGGTCCGGTTTTGAACAAGCAGGTTCGTCAATGAACTTATTTACTCGTGATTATACCGATCGTATTGTGGGTTCGTTTGAAATACCTACAGGTTGGTTCCAATCATTAAACGCATTATTTATCGTATTGTTATCCCCTTTCTTTGCCGCATTATGGATTAACTTAGGGAAAAAGCTTGTTAGTCCATCTTATGGAATAAAATGTGCTGTTGGTTTAATGATTATGGGAAGTGGCTTTATTATAATGTTCTTTGCTGCACAACATGCAGCGTCTGGAATGAAAGTTGCCCCTTATTGGTTAGTAGCGACTTATTTTTTACATACCGTTGGTGAGTTATGTTTGAGCCCTGTCGCATTAAGCGCAGTGAGTAAATTATCTCCTAAACGCTTTTCAGGACAAATGATGGGCATTTTTGTTTTGACTTATTCCATTGGGAATATCATCTCTGGTTTATTGGCAGGTAATTATGATCCAAACAATGTAGCTCAAATACCTTCACTGTATATCCAAATTAGTTTATTTAGTATTGGGATTGGTTTGATTATTTTATTGCTAGGGTTTAAATCAAGGTTTTGGGAGAATTTATCCGAAGATAAAACTACAATGAGTAATGCTTAATAAGCACATGATTAGTATTAAGTGGGTATTATCGACATACCCACCTTTATTTTTAGATTGAGAAAATAAATGAGCAAGCCTTTATTAATATCTACTGAACACTATACTAGAGCGTCAATTAGAGAAAAATTACGTACCAAAAGAAAGACACTTACCACAAGATTTCAAAAAAAAACTGCTGAAGCATTGCTGTTAATATTACAAAACGATATTGTTGTAAAAGAAGCCAAACACATTGCTTTATATTTGGCCAATAACGGTGAATTAGATCTTAAACCCTTTATTCGTTGGTGTTGGCAGCAAAATAAACATCTCTACTTACCCGTTGTTCATCCTTTTTCTAAAGGAAATTTATTATTTTTACGCTATAACCCTCAGTCAACCATGGTTATTAATCGGTATAATATTGAAGAGCCTAAGCTAGACGTTAGAGAGATCAAACCGATACAACAACTCGATGTTATGTTAACTCCTTTGGTTGCCTTTGATAGCACAGGAGCAAGAATTGGGATGGGTGGCGGCTATTATGATAGAACCTTAGCTAAATGGCATGAACACTATACCCAAGATAAACAATATAGCCCTTCTATCATTGGGGTTGCTCACGATTGTCAACAGGTAACAAAAGTGCCCCCTGAAGCTTGGGATATCCCGCTACCCAAAATAATCACCCCTACGCGTACGATAAACTGTAAGCCATTGGGATAATCCATACCCATTTTACTTGAAGTGGCAAGATTCAACTGGAACGGGTATAGCACCTGAAGTAAGAACCCCGACACAAAATTATTTTAGTCCCTGAGCACTTATACTGACACTCTGTTTATAAAACCAAATTTCAGCAATAACTCTTACTGTTTTTTGTAAACGCTACTGCTATAATCGTCCCATTAATTCAAGTCATCAATAATATTCTCTAAGGCCCCCTAATGACTCAAGACGAGATGAAAAAAGCAGCAGCAATTAAAGCATTAGAATTTATTAAAAATGATACCATTGTCGGCGTAGGCACGGGATCTACCGTAAATCATTTTATTGATGCCTTAGCGACAATCAAACACAAAATTGAAGGTGCTGTTTCTAGCTCTGAAGAATCAAGCAAACGCTTAAAGTCCCACGGTATTGAAGTATTTGATCTAAACAATGTTGATGATTTAGACGTTTATGTTGATGGTGCAGATGAAATAACTCAGTATATGAGTATGATTAAAGGTGGTGGAGCGGCGCTAACCCGTGAAAAAATTGTCGCTGCCGTTGCCAAAAAGTTTATTTGTATTGCTGATGATTCGAAACAAGTTAAACTACTGGGTCACTTCCCATTGCCTGTTGAAGTCATTCCGATGGCACGCAGTTATGTTGCCCGTGAGCTAGTTAAACTAGGCGGTGATCCTGAATATCGTCAAGGCGTGGTTACCGATAACGGTAATATTATCCTTGATGTTCACAACTTATTAATTATAGATCCTAAAAAATTAGAAGCTGATATTAACGCCATTGTTGGCGTAGTAACGAATGGCTTATTTGCGCAGCGAGGCGCTGATATATTAATTTTAGGGACACCAACTGGTGCCTGTATAATTGAATAGCTATCGAATATAATTAAAAATTATATATGTGTATTCATCTAGCTAGGTTATCTTTTTTATCCATTTAGCCTAAATAAGTACTTTAGAGTCTATACACTATATGCTATCTTATTGACATTATAGATATCTAGCCATCTAAAAACATTTTTGTTTTTGCTAAAATATGGCGATATTTGACACATTCAAAAATATAAGTGTTACTTAACGAGCGAAGCGACCCCTTATGACTACAAGTAAAAATTCATTAGCAAAAGACAAGATTAAAATTTTATTACTTGAAGGTGTACATCAAAGTGCCCTTGAAGAGCTTACAGCAAAAGGATACTCGAATATCGAGTATATTAAAACCTCACTCAATGAGGCCGATTTAATTGAAAAAATTGCCAATGCACACTTTATTGGTATTCGCTCGCGTACTCAATTAACCGCTGAAGTATTAAGCCACGCAAAAAAATTAGTGGCTATTGGTTGTTTTTGTATTGGTACCAATCAAGTTGATACCATCGCAGCACAAAAATTAGGTATTCCCGTTTTTAATGCCCCGTTTTCAAATACTCGCTCAGTTGCAGAGTTAGTACTAGGTGAAACCTTATTACTACTCCGTGGTATTCCTGAAAAAAGCGCTAAGGCACACCGTGGAGAATGGTTTAAATCAGCCGTTGGTTCAGTAGAAGCTCGCGGTAAAACATTAGGTATTATTGGTTACGGTCACATTGGTACACAGCTTGGTATTTTGGCGGAAACATTAGGGATGCGCGTACGTTTTTATGATATCGAAACAAAGCTCCCCTTAGGCAACGCAAGTCAATCAGCCTCATTAAATGCCTTACTTGGCGAATCAGATGTAGTTAGTTTGCATGTACCAGAAACACCACAAACACAATACATGATTGGTTCAGCTCAATTTGAAGCAATGAAATCCGGGGCCGTATTTATTAATGCTTCTCGTGGAACTGTTGTAGACATTGATGCGTTAGCAGACGCTTTATCTCAGAAAAAAGTAGCGGGTGCTGCCATCGACGTATTCCCTGTTGAACCAAAAGGTAATGATGATGAGTTTGTCTCACCATTACGTGGCTTTGATAATGTTATTTTAACACCCCATATTGGTGGTAGTACTAAAGAAGCCCAAGAAAATATTGGTTTGGAAGTAGCAAGTAAATTAGCCAAATATTCAGACAATGGTTCAAGCTTATCCGCCGTTAATTTTCCTGAAGTATCACTACCTGAGCACGTGAATGCTAGTCGATTATTACACATTCATCACAACCAACCGGGTGTATTGACGAAAATTAACCAAGCGTTTGCCGAACACGGTATTAACATTGCCGCTCAGTACTTACAAACTGATGATAAAATTGGTTATGTGGTTATTGATATTGAATCTGCTGACAGTGCCCAAGCACTTAAAGCATTAAAAGCAATTGATGGTACTATCCGCGCAAGAATATTGCATTAATAGGTTAGTTATACCTACTCTATTAATTGTTATTTTAATAAAAAAAGAGATCATAGATCTCTTTTTTTATTACTATTCACCCATCATTTTCTTATTGCCTTAACACTACTTTACCTCGACGACTTCCCTACCCATTCTATTGAGGTTATTGGGCGATAAAACAACAAGTATTGGTATTAATTAAATTTTAACTTTTTTCTTGTTAATATCATACTCTCGCAATTTGTTAGCAATAGCGGTATGGCTTAAACCAAGTTTTTTAGCTAATTGCCGAGTACTTGGATAGGCGGGATAAAGCTTACGCAGTAAATCTGCTTCAAAGCTTTTGACAGCGGCATCTAAAGTCCCTTCAAACTCTTGTTCTAAATAACCATGTTCACGGGTATAAACAGGAAGCTGTAAGTGTTCAATTTCGATTTCAATTTCATTCTCCTCCAGCAATGAAGCAGACCTTGTTAATACATTTTCTAATTGTCTGACATTACCTGGCCAAGGGTAATGTTCAATAAAGTCACGACATTCAGGCGTTAGTTTTAGATTTGTTCTGCCTGTTTGGTGTCCTGCATGTACAACAAAAAATTCAGTTAGTGGTAGAATATCACTACGACGTTCCCTAAGTGGCGGAATGTTCAAGCCAAACACATTCAAACGATAATAAAGATCTTCTCTAAATTCCCCCAGAGAAACTAAATTAAGTAAATCTTTGTTTGTTGAACTAATAATACGTACATTTACCGTCACTTCCTGCTCTGAATCAACTCGTCTAAAACTACCATATTGAATGACACGCAACAGTTTACTTTGCAATTTAGTCGACATTTCGCCCACTTCATCAAGAAAAACACTCCCGCCATCAGCAAGCTCAAAAATACCGCGCTTACTTTCTTTATGATCTTTTTCACCCACACCAAATAATTCTGATTCAGCAACATCGTCAGGTAAAGCAGCACAATTAAGCGTCATAAAGGGTTGTTCTGCTCGTTCACTTGCCGCATGACATGCGCGGGCTAAAAGTTCTTTCCCAGTACCCGTTTCACCTATAATCAAAATAGACGCATCAAGTTGAGACATACGTTTAGCTTCACGAATAACTTTACGCATACCGCCACTGCTAGCTTGTATACCTGAAAAGATATTTTCATTGGGTTCTTTAAACGCATTAATTTGTTGACCAAGTCTTGCTTCAGACTTAAGGGTAATTACCGCTCCCGCTAAAACATGCTTATTATCCCCTACACTTTCATCATTCTTATTGGCAACATTAATAGGCAGAATATCGGCAACAAAATTTTCTCCTTGAAATTTTAAACGACGTGTTTGCGCAAATACAGCCGCATTTTCTAACCAACGGGTAAAGTTAAAACCTTTGAGCCATTGACTAATATGCTGGCCTTTAACCGTCTCTTCATGACATCCCATAAGTAAAGAAGCGATATTATTAACAATGCGAATTTTTCCTTGAACATCAATAGAAATAAAAGGATCGGGAAAGGTTTTAATTAACGTAATCAATTCATTACCCTCACGTTCAGAAGGCATGTAAGGCACGGTTATTACGTCATAAACACCTTCGAGCAAGCGTAATTTAGGCATGAAATTTTGTAGATCGGAGAACTCTAAAATAGGAATATTGATGAAAATTCGGCCTGATTGTTTAATTTCAATACCACGCACATTTATACCGTGGTCAACAAAAACACCTAATACTTTTTTCGCCATACCAATACAGTCATGACAAGTAATTTCCAAACGCATGCAAAAAGCCTTTCTATTGAGTAGGTCAAATTAAAAAAAACTATTGTAAACTAATTTTTACAATATAAAACCCTAAGATAACCATATCTTAGGGTTTTAGCTTTTACCACTAAGTAAATCCTTGATGGTACTTAACATCTCTTTTCGAACATGGGCTAATTTAGGCTTATCCTCAAAAGGAATAGGACGGCATAACTGCATAGTTTTAACACCTAAGCGAGCCGTTAACATACCAGCCCCTAATCCTTGAGCCAAACGGCCCGAAAGTTTACCCAATAAATCAGCACCGATCATATCCGAACCAAAATCAGTAATGAGCTCACTGGCACCGGCATACACCATATTAACAAAGACCTGCCTGATCAGTTTTATTCTGCTCCAATACCCTAATTTTATACCGTATAAGAGCGCTACTTTATCGATCATACGTAAATTACGCCATAAGATAATAAGCATATCTATTAATGCCACAGGGCTAAGAGCAACCAGAACGACTGCCTCTGTAGAGAATTTGGCAATGTCTGCCATCGCTTTCTTATCTACCTTTGTTAAGACTAAGCGTGAATAGAGTTGTAACAGTTCAACGTCACTGTATTGAGCCTTTACGGCATCTTGCCACGCTTGCTCTTGCTCGGAAACAAGATCACAAGGTAAATTTTCGCTGACTTTTTGACAAAAGGTTTTTACGTCTAGCGTGCTAATATCTTCCGTTGTAGTTAACGGGTACTTCGAAAGTAATTCACATGCTTGCTGTTTTAATGTTTCTCTACGTTTAAATTGTCGTGAGGTTGACCATTCACTAAATACACTTGAAGAAGCAAGTATCACTAAACATGACAAGATAACAGCATAGGCACTAGTAATAATTGGCGAATTGACAAACCCCATCATAAAAAAGTCTACCGTTTCAACACCAATAACACATGCGAATAACGTCAGCGCTATACGCCATAACCAACGAGGTTTTGATTTTTTTTCGACTAAACTTTGTTCTAATGCTTGTTCTAAGGTTTGTTCATTCAATGAAGTAGGGAGCTCTTTTTTTTCATCTATCGGTAAGTAATCTTGATTATTAAATATCACTTGTTCGCCATCTTGGCTTCCCTTTACTTCATCAGTAACGCGGTCATTTAATAATTCATTATCCGAAAATAATATTTGCTGTTGATGGATTTTTTCATCTGTTTTGTTATTAGCTTTATTCATATCATTTTGTCCGCCAATAAAAATTGTAATACTTGATCCATACGAATATGAGGTAAAGGTTTATGTTTTGACATACCAGTGATGGGTAGAAAATTAATAAAATTAAAAGCGCATTCTTGCCAGTAATTTTTTTCAGGTAATTGGTCAGGAACAGCGCCAGGAAAAAGTGTTATTTTTTCGGTCAACTCTTGCCCCTTAGGTAAAGTATTCCCCTGAATAACAGATATTCGTTGTCCTTTGTGTAGCGTATTACCCGATGAAGTACTTTTGACCGAAGCAATAGCAAGGGTTTTCATTTCAATAGCTTCATAGTTAAGCTTATGCTGACTTTGATATACAAGCTGATTTAGTAAAGAAACCATCGGGGCATGTTGTTCACAAGTAACATGATCGGCTTTGGTTGCTGCAAATAATAATTTATCAATTTTTGGTGAAAACAATCTAGAAAACAAACCTGACTGGCCATAGTTATAGCTTTCTAAGATCATATCAATAGCTAATTGTAAATCAGCAAAACTCTCGGATCCACTATTGTCTGAACACGCATTAAGCGGTGTTAAACAATCAGCTAGCACAATTTGTCGATCGAAGCGTAAAAAATGTTGCTGATAAAACACCTTCACGACTTGTTCTTTATACTCAATGTAGCGTGATCTGAGCATACCAATAAAACTATCATCGCTAGCATTTTGATAATCATTACCATCAATTTCATTTAAGTTTGGAAATGGAAAGAACTCTAAAATGGGAGCACCCGCTAGCTCTGCAGGTAAAACAAATCGACCCGGTTGAATCACCGATAGTCCTAATTGATAACGAAAAGTATGTAATAACTCAGTATATTCTTTGGACAATTTAGCTAATAAGTCTTCATCAGCTGCGCCAAAGGGATCTATTTGTCCTACTTTAGTTAAAAATTCTTGAGAAATTTTATCACGTGGTGCTGTGGATAATAATGCTTGAGTTTGCTCAGACCATTGCTCATAAGTTTGATTGAGCATAGGTAAATCTAGCAGCCATTCTCCCGGGTAATCAGTAATATCTAGTGTTAAGGTTGCCATATCAGTAGTATATTTCAACAATGATTTTTTAGGTTGATAACGAATGGCTAAACGTAGTTCACTAATACCATGAGTAGGCTCAGGCCATGATGGTATTTCATTTGTCAGTGATGATATTGCTTTGTCATAATCAAAACGAGGGATCGATAGATTTTTTTGTGGGATCCTTTTCGCGGCAATAAAATTACCGTGATGAACAGGGTCGAAAAAACTCAATCGACTACCGTTACCTTCATTGATTAATTGGTTAACAAGTGAGGTGATAAATGCGGTTTTGCCACTTCGACTTAACCCCGTAACGGCTAAATTAATATGTTGATTTAGACTACGGTTTAATAATTCACTGGCTTTATTTTTTAATTTATCTAATCGCTTTTTTTTAATAATTGCCATGTTTTGCTTAACTAAATTTAAAAGAGCTTAATAATTGAATAGTTTGATGGTAATGATTTTTTTAAAGAAATAATAGTCTTAGTTTACTTTGCCGATTACATAAGTAACTATGGTCGCCACCCGACTTGTTTATCATAGTTTATTTATTTCTCTTGCTACTGTAAATTCTGATGACGTTACATAGTGTTCTATTGATTGTAGCTGCTTCTCTAACGAAGAAAATTTACGGCGAATATCGTGAAAAGCCTGCTTAGGGGGTTCACCTGATTGCCACACTCTAGCTTTAACTTTAATTGATTCATTCACTGGTTCATCATGTGCACTAGTTCGCTCATCTTGTGAGTAATTTGAAGTTCCTGCTCTGTGATATTTACTCAGCTTAACTTGCCCTTTAGGGTTTTTGTCCAGAATAAACCAAGCGGCAACGTAGCCTAAGATTAAAAAAGGCATACCAAACAATACAGCTGACACCACCAAAATCCTTACTAACCAGACCTCCCAACCAAAATAATCAGCGATACCGGCACAAATACCTGCTATTTTCCCATTGATTGGATTACGATATAGCTCTCCTCGGCGGCCAATCATAACTTATTCCTCCATTCAGGAGTCTCCGCATCTAAAATAGCTTCAAGGGTTTTAATACGATCAGCCATTTTGTCTGCTGTCTCTGATAAATTAGATAACTGGATATACTCCTCTTCACTAAGTCCTTGACTAACTTGCCCTTTACTACGGTAATGTAATACTAACCATATTGGCGCAACGATAACCATAAAAATAATGACAGGTGCCATAATGATTTCTTCCACGATATTTCCCCTTAAATTTTCACCTTCGATACTTAACACTTACCTTAGCGCTTAACTATAACCGATAACCTGATAAATTCAGTATTCGCTGCTTAAAACTAACAACTCATAACGTAATGCTACTTCTTGTTCATTTTTGCTTTTAATGACGCTAATTCATCATCTACTTTCTCGTCTGATTCAAGTTCAGCAATTTCATCCGCTAAAGATTTACTCCCTAAATCATACGATTCAACTTGTCCTTCAAGATCATCAATTTTTCGTTCATAACGATCAAAACGACCCAATGCATCATTAACCTTATTACTATCAATATTTTTCTTAACCTTTAAACGAGAATTAACTGTTTTCTCTCGCATAATAATAGCTTTTTGTCGTGATTTTGCATCTGCTAGTTTATCTTGTAATTGTGACATTTCACTCTGAAGCTTTATGATATGCTCTTCTGTGTGCATTAACTCTTGTAATAATGTTTGTGCATTCTCGCTACTTTTCTTTTTTTCTATCAACGCAGCACGTGCTAAATCTTCTCGGTCTTTACTTAATGCTAATTCTGCTTTATCTTGCCATTGTTGTACTTCATTTTCAAAACGAGTAACCCGGCGAGTAAGTTCCTTTTTATCTGCTAATGTTTTAGCTGAACTTGAACGCACCTCAACTAAGGTATCTTCCATTTCTTGAATGATCAAACGTACCATTTTGGCAGGATCTTCAGCTTTATCTAAGATATTATTAATATTCGAATTAATAATATCTGTAAACCTTGAAAAAATACCCATAACAACTTCCTCTTATGTTTAATTGACGTTCTTACTTATTGTGCAAATTAATGTGTTTTCATTCAAATTTAATAAAAACGAGTATAAATTAGTAGTTAAATTTATATTCAATACTATTCACGTTTTACGCCAACCTGACAAAACCACTTAACACGCTGTTTTTAATTGATTTTTAAAATATTTAAAAAACACTATTATATCGTCAATGAATAAAATACACTATTTGTTAGTGAATTTAACTAATACCAAGTCTATTTAGTTAATTCAATTAACAATAAATTAAATTAGTATCATAATTAGGTCAAACCATGACACGCTTTAATAAACAAGATAATCTTCTTGGTCAATCTAACTGCTTTTTAGAAGTGTTAGAACAAATATCACAGATTGCATTATTGAGTAAGCCTGTCTTAATTATTGGCGAACGTGGTACAGGTAAAGAATTAGTTGCTGCGCGTTTACATTATTTATCAAAACGTTGGGAACAAAGTTATTTAAAACTTAACTGTGCTGCACTGAATGAAAACTTACTTGAAACAGAACTCTTTGGTTATGACTCTGGTGCTTTTACCGGCGCTAATAAACGCCACGAAGGTCGATTTGAACGAGCAGATAATGGCACCCTTTTTTTAGATGAAATAGCGAATACTTCTGGATTAATCCAAGAGAAGTTATTGCGTGTTGTTGAATATGGTGAATTTGAACGCGTTGGCGGTTCACGCACGATTACCACCGACGTTCGCTTAGTCGCAGCAACCAATGAAGATTTACCGACCTTAGCCGCTTCAGGACAATTTAGAGCCGATTTACTTGACCGTTTAGCGTTTGATGTGATTACTTTGCCGCCATTAAGAGAGCGCCTTGATGATATTTTGATGTTAGCAGAGCATTTTGCCATAAATATGGCGCGAGAATTAGAGCTCGAGCTGTTTAGTGGCTTTACTGAGAAAGCCAAACGGGCCATGCTAGAGTACTCTTGGCCAGGTAATATTCGAGAATTAAAAAATGTCATTGAACGCAGTGTTTATCGCTGTAACAACCCTCATTTACCTGTGCATGATTTAATTATTGATCCCTTTGAATCACCTTTTAGACCAACTCATCTTATTAAGACAGTAGATAGAGTTCAGGTACAACAAAATGCCACTGCACCTTCGTCTGATAATAGTATGCAACAATCCGATACCTCAACAAAAAATAAGCTAGCGGATAATGACAACATCAAAGAAACAGCCAGTCTACTTTCTGCTACTCGTGCCGATTTTCCACAATCGTTAAAATTATTATCACAAAACTATGAAATTGAATTGATTAAATCAGCGTTAGCCCATTGCCAATACAACCAAAAGAAAACAGCCCAGGCACTTGAACTAACCTATCATCAACTGAGAGGTTACTTAAAAAAATATAATTTACTTGAGGGGGGTGTTGCTGATGAATTATCTTAAGCTTGTTCCAACAGCCCTACTCAGCTTATTATTGTTAACTGCCTGTAACGAGGGAGGGAAGCTATCATTAAGTGAACGCAGTGTTATTTATTGCGCTGAAGGCTCGCCAGAAACATTTAATCCTCAACTAGTCACTTCTGGTACAACAATAGATGCCACATCCAAACAACTATATGATAAATTAATTTCTTATCAGGGCGATGAAAACACATTAGGCCCGGCCTTAGCTAAGTCTTGGCATGTTACTGGTGATGGAAAGAAAATCACCTTCTATTTGCGTAAAAATGTCACTTTTCATCACACCGATTATTTTACCCCGAGTAGATTATTAAATGCCGACGATGTGATTTTTAGTTTCAAAAGAGCATTAGATATTGAGCATCCATATCACTTAGTTTCTGGTGGACGTTACCCTTTTTTTGAAAATGTAGACTTAAGTGCTTTAGTTGATGATATCGAAAAAATTAATGATTACACCGTACGGTTTCACTTATCTCGCGCTGACAATTCATTCTTAGCTAACCTTGCTAGTGATTTTGCTATCATTTTATCTGCTGAATATGCTGAACAACTCACCAAGAAAAAAGCTAAATCAGATATAGATACACACCCAATAGGAACAGGACCTTTTAAATTAAAAGAATATCGAGTTGGATCCTTAATACGCTTTTATCGGCACGAAAAATACTGGCAAGAACCAGCACAAATTGAGCAACTAGTCTTTGATATCACCCCAAGTAACACCGGTAGATTAACCAAGCTACTAGCAAAGGAGTGTGATGTTGCAGCTTACCCTATTGCCCATAAAAAAATAACTGAACGTAATGATTTATCGTTAGAAGCGGTAACCGCATTAAATGTTGGCTATTTTGGTTTTAATGTCAATAAAGCCCCCTTTGATAGTAAACTGGTTAGGCAAGCAATCAGTTATGCCATTAATAAAAAAACTTTACTTGAGGCGGTATATCAAGGAAATGCTGAAATGGCTAATTCAATATTACCCAAAACATCATGGGCTTTTGATCAAAGCATTCCTAAACAAAAATTTAACCCTGTATTAGCAAAAAGCCTACTAACCCTTGCTGGCTACTCAGATGGCTTCACTATGGATTTATGGGCCATGCCAATTCAAAGGCCTTATAACCCCAATGCCATCACGATGGCTAAACTCATACAAAGCGACTTAAAAAATATAAATATAAAAGTTAATATTATTAGTTATGAATGGAATACTTTTTTACAACGATTGAAACGTGGTGAGCATCAAAGTTTTTTATTAGGTTGGTCTGCTGATCATCCAGACCCCGATAGTTTTTTCACCCCTATGCTAAGTTGTTCCGCTACACATGCAGGAACTAACACCACCTTTTGGTGTAACCAAGAATATGATGCTATGATAAAAAAAGCATTACAAACGCCTAAGATTAATGAAAGAAAAAAATACTACGCTCAAGCTATGGCCATACTTAGACAAGAAGTTCCCTTAATTCCAATTGCGCACTCAAAACGTTATCAAGCTCGGGGGAACAATGTGACCGGTAACATTCTAGCACCCTTTGGCGGTATCAATTTTTACCAAGTAGCTAAGCTCAATTTAACCAGTAAAAATACAGGAACAAAACAGAGCCGTAAACGTAGAAAAAACGACATCATTCATACAGGTGTTAATTAATTATGTTAGTTTTCACTTTACGCCGATTAAGCCTATTTATCTTTACCATGTTATTATTGACACTACTGTCATTTAGCGTCAATTTTTTATTTCCTGGAGAGGCAATAATTAATTTATCGGGTGCGATTAATGCGACACCAAATCAACTTATTGAGCTAAATGAGGCCTATCAAACGCACCGTAATATTTTCTGGCAATACATTGCTTATCTTGGCCATATCATCAACGGTGACTTGGGTTTATCAATGGCAAGCCAGTCAGATATTAGTACTGAAATAGTTAATCTACTACCGGCGACTATTGAACTCAGTTTAGTGGCACTACTCATTGCGATGCTTATTGGAATTCCTTTAGGCTTTATTGCGGCAATAAAGCATAATAAACCCACTGATAATTTGATTTTATCCGTGTCAATGTTAGGTTATTCAGTACCCGTCTTTTGGTTAGGGCTATTGGCCATCTTAACTTTCTCTATCAACTTAGGTTGGTTTCCCTCTGCTGGACAGATAAGTTTATTGTTCGAAATAGAAGCAGTAACTGGAATTCAATTTATTGATATTCTTATGAGTGACAGTCCTTATAAATGGCAAGCCTTTAATGATGCTTCCGCCCATATTTTTTTACCGGCTTGTGTTATTGCCGTAGCCCCCGCTACCATTTTTATTCGCTTAGCCCGTACTTCAATGATCGAAGTGTTAGATACTAGTTATATTCGTGCAGCAAGCGCTAAAGGGTTAACTTTTCGACAAATTATTTTTCGACACGCCATTAGGAATGCATTAATTAAAATAATTCGTCACATTGGTTTACAATTTGCGAATTTAGTGACCATTGCAATGGTCACTGAAGTCATTTTTAGTTGGCCAGGAATAGGTCGTTGGCTTATAGAAAGTATTTATCAAAGAGACTATACGGCCATCGAAAGTGGCCTATTAGTTTTGTCATGCTTTATTTTTATAGTGCACATCCTAACGGATTTTATTTATGCCGCATTAAACCCGCTCGCTAGAGGAAATAAATATGGCGCGTGATAAGATATATTTAGAAGAGATTTTTCCTTCTCCTTTTATGCAACTTTGGTCGATTTTTCGCAAAACACCCGTTGCAATGGTGGGAATGAGCTGTTTTTTATTCTTAATAGTACTCGCTGTTTTTGGACCACTTTTAGCCCCTCACTCCCCAGTTGAAGGGCAATTAGATATGTTATTGCTACCACCAGCATGGCATATTGACGGTAATGTTAGTTATCTATTAGGCACTGACGAATTAGGTCGAGATATGTTATCGCGCCTCATGTACGGTACATCACTGACCTTTGGCCTTAGCTTTATCGTGGTCATTATTTCATTGGTTATTGGTGTGATAATAGGCTCATTATCAGCGTTGACATCAGGTCTTAAATCAAGCTTTCTTAATCATTTTCTCGATGTTATTTTATCCATCCCATCTTTACTGCTCGCCATTATTATTGTTGCCATATTAGGCCCTGGCATTGGTAATACTGTCTGGGCTGTAGTGCTGGTACTCATCCCTCAATTTATTCATATTACTCGCTATGCGGTAAAAGAAGAATCTCGTAAAGATTACGTACTCGCATCAAGGTTAGATGGAGCTGGTCCATTTAGAATATTGTATTATTCAATTTTTCCTAATATTACCGACAGAATTATGGGACAAGCAACCTTAGCCCAATCTGCGGCTATTTTAGATATTGCCACATTAGGTTTTTTAGGTTTGGGCGCGCAGATTCCATTACCTGAATGGGGCGCCACGTTAGCGAATGGTTTAGATCTATTCTATATAGCCCCATGGACAGTTTACTTACCCGGTTTAGCTATTTTATTTGCGGTGGTTTCCACCAACCTTGTTGGTGAAGGTATTCGTCATGCACTTAAACTTCGTAAGGCTCGCTAATGAATTTACTTGATATTAGAAATCTATCCATTGAACTCATTCATGATGACCAAAATATACTAGCCGTTGATAAAGTCAGTTTGTCCATGAAAGAAGGTGAAGTACGAGGTTTAGTGGGTGAATCAGGATCCGGGAAATCCCTATTAGCACAAGCACTTGTTGGCGTACTAGATGATAAATGGCATGTTCATGCTGATAGATTTCATTGGCGCGGCATTGATTTATTACGCCTATCAATTGAAGAACGCAAAACGCTACTCTCTCGCGATATTGCTATGATATTTCAAGAGCCTATGGCCTGTTTGGATCCCACGACAGCTATTGGAGAACAGTTAACAGAAGCCATTGATAGTAGTCAACTATCAGGTTTTTTTTGGCAAAGAAAACAACAACGTCAATCTTCAGCGATTAAACTCTTACATAAAGTAGGTATAAAAGACCATACCGCTTGCCTTACGAGTTATCCGCATCAGTTAACTGACGCATTATGTCAACGGGTCATGATTGCAATGGCCTTAGCAAGAAGGCCTATATTATTGATTGCGGATGAGCCAACAGCAGCAATGGAGAATACTAATCAAGGACAAATATTTAGGTTATTAGCCAGTTTAAATCAATTAAAAAACATGTCTATTTTATTGATCAGCCATGATTTAGAAAATATAACCCATTGGACCAATACAATTACCGTTATGTATAGTGGGCAATTTGTTGAAGCGGGTACAACAGAACAAATATTTAACAAGCCATTACACCCATATACCAGAGCTCTAGTAGATAGTAGCCCCAGTGCCAATTTACATTTACCAGCAAAGTCTCGATTAATGACATTACCTGGCAGCATTCCGATTTTACAACACATACCTATTGGCTGTCGTTTAGGACCCCGATGCCCTAGAGCGCAAAAAGCTTGCGTAAATGCCCCCTCAGTTACTAATTTTCATGGTCATAAAGTCAGTTGCCACTTTCCCCTCACGCCACTTAAAAAGCCCTCTAAAAGAATAATAAAGGAAGCGTGCTAATATGTCCGGTTTACTTCAAGTAAAAGAACTCAGTAAGTCATATCGACATAAAAACTATTGGTTTAATAGAAAAAAAACTACCGTTTTAGCGCCTATTTCTTTTAATGTTGATGCGCATCAAACGTTAGCTATTATTGGTAAGACTGGCTCGGGGAAATCAACGTTAGCTAAGTTATTAGTTGGGGCAGAACCCGCAAGCAGCGGATGTATTTATTTAAATGGTCAAGCACTACAAAGTGCTAGTTATAAACAAAGATGCCAACACATTAGGATGATCTTTCAAGATTCAGGCACTACGCTAAACCCAAGCTTAACTATTTTACAATTACTCGATGAACCGCTAAAACTCAACACTCTATTTAATGAAGTAAAACGCAAAGAGATTATTCGCATCACATTACAAAAAGTAGGGTTGTTGGGCGATCATATGAATTTTTATCCTCATATGTTCTCTGGTGGTCAAAAGCAACGCATATCGCTTGCTAGAGCGATTATATTACAACCTAAGGTGATAATACTCGATGAGGCTTTAGCATCACTAGACCCGTCATTACGCTCACAAATGATTAACTTGTTGTTAGACCTGCAACAACAGATGGGCTTAGCGTATATCCTAATTTCCCATAACCTAGGCATCATTCGCCATTTTAGTGACAATATTATGGTGTTATCCAAAGGAGAGGTAGTTGAGTCAGGTATAACACGTGATGTGATGAGTAAGCCACAACATAAAGTGACTCAAAAGTTACTGATGAATCAGAGCTTCCAACTAAAACCTAAAAAAGCATAATGTTAGGAAAGCGTCTTAATATCAATACTATAGAGCAAGGTAAAGTAGCGTCTTTAAAAACCCGCTACTTATTTAACTGTATTTAGTATTTTGTCGGTTCAGCTACTTTACCTCGAATAATTTCAGCATCTACTTTTAATGACTCAACGTAGCTTTTATAAACTGACTGGGCTAATTGAGAGGTTTGCTGTTGAGCAAGTTGTGGAGTAGCAATCGAATCAATGATATTAACCGCTTGTAGCTCTACTAACGCTAAATCGCCATTACTTAATGCGACTGTCGATGCTGAAACAGCGCCCTCTGTAGGATGGGGCAATACAAAGGCTTCACGAATAATACTTTGATCTAAATCAGAACTATAACGCGTAATATCCTTTTTCACGGTAAAACTAACATAATTTTTAGTTAACTGTTCTGTAATGTCATTGCCCGCTTTAAATTGAAGCAATAGTTTTTGAATCGTACTTTGTGCTTTTTCAGTCGCCTTTTGTGCCACTAGTATTGTTTTTATTTGCGCATTTACTTCCACTAATGGCTTAACCTTAGCTTCTTGATAAGTATTTAAACGTACGACTAGGGCTTCATTATCATTTAGTTCAATAATATCTGAATTTAGATTATCTTGTAAAACCAAATCAGAAAAGGCTGCTTCAAGCACTTTTGGATCATTAAAAGGGGCTTTATTATTGGTATTTAATCCAGAGTTAGATAACCAAGTTGACGTTGCCACTTTTGTATTAACTTCACTAGCAGCATCTTCAAGACTGTCTGGAAACTCAAAACTTACCCGTGCCATTTCCTGAGTGAGTATATAAAATTTCTCTTGTGCTTTTTCATTACTCACTTTAGCCTGTAATTGAGTGTTAACATCCACTAAACTCTGAATGACTTCTTTTTTAAGCTCAGTCAATTTAATGATATGGTAACCAAAACTTGTTTTAACTAGTTCTGTGGTATCACCTACTATTGCTAATGCAAAAGCAGCTTCATCAAAACTTGGTTCCATTACGCCTGTTTCAAGAAAATCTAAATCACCACCGTTTTCACCACTAAAAGTATCATTTGATAATTCTTTAGCAAGTGTGGCAAAGTCTTCTCCTTCTGCAATTCGAGTTAACGCAGTTTCAGCTTGCGTTTTAGCTGTCGCTTCACTATTAGTATCACCTTCAGTGAACTCTATGAGAATATGTGAAACACGACGCTGTTCAGCTTGAGTAAAACTGGCAATATTATCTTGATAATAAGTGGCAACCTCGTCATCGGTAACACTGATGTTTTTAGCGATATCAGCAACACTTAAACGGATATAATCTACCTTTACTTGCTCTTTATTCTCAAAACGTATTTGATTAGCCTGATAGTAAGTCTTAATTTCTTCTTCACTAACATCAATTCCAGCTTCAAATTGTTTTGCTGAAATAGTGGCAAAACGGATATCACGGGTTTGATTTTGCAAAGCCTGTTGTAATTTTTCTTGGTATGGTAAGTTAAACTCAGTAGAAACAAGTGCTTGAGATAATTGACGACGAGTCATTTCAACACGTAAATAATCTCGAAAACTTGATGTTTGTAAAAAACCAGATTGGTTAATCATAGTTAAGTAGCGGTTATTATCAAAAACACCATCCACTTGAAATTCAGGCATTTCTCTTATCGTTTTTTTAAGTCGCTCATCTGATACACGAATAGCAAGACTTTCTGCACTTTGATCGATTAACCGCTCATTAATTAAATTATCTAAAACACCCTGACGAAAATTGGCCATATAGTTACTATCATTAGATAAAGTATCAAACATATCGCCAAATTGTTGAGCCATACGGTTACGTTGCGCTTGATAAGCTTTATTGAATGCTTGTTGACTAATTTTTTCACCATTAACCGTCGCAACAGACGTATCAACAGAATTAGTGTAACTACCAATGCCAGCCAGAGCAAAAGTTAATATAACAAGGCCAAGAATAATTTTGGCTGTCATGCCCTGCGAACTTTCTCGAATATTTTCTAACATCTTTATCTCATTTATTTAAGGTATAGCCGATAAAGCCGATCTCTATAACATAGAGAGTTCAGGCTATAATTTTTTATTGCTCGCGATTTTAACAGATGCAGACCGCTGCTTGAAGTGTAAGATTCATTTTATTGTTACTACTATCTATCTACTGTTATCTGCAGGGTATAATCATTAAAATCTCTGCATTGATACATAACATTATGTACTAGAGACTTAAAAAATGACGTATATCTCAGAGAAAGGTAAATAGATACTATTTTTAAATAAGCTAAAAATAAAAGACCACCTTTAGGTGGTCTGTTATATATCTGTACTATAAAAAAATTGCTAAAAGCAATTAATCAAAAATTAGCCATTACAAGCATCTTTTAATGCTTTGCCTGCTTTAAATGCAGGTATTTTAGCCGCTGCTATTTGAATAGTAGCACCTGTTTGTGGGTTGCGACCAGAACGTGCAGCACGGTCACGTACAGAAAAAGTACCGAAACCAACTAAAGCAACTTGCTCACCATTCTGTAGCTCTTCAGTTACAGCACCAATAAATGAATCTAATGCGCGACCAGCAGCAGCTTTTGAAATGTCAGCGCCTTCAGAAATTTTATCGATAAGTTGAGATTTATTCATAGTGTATTCCCCTTCAATTGTTATTATTAAAACGCTACTTTTACTGCCCTTAATAAGGGGGTTGATAAGAGTTCGTTCTGTAGAAATTTTATTTACTCTAGGTAAAATAATTGTCTTTGAACTTTAAGCGTATAGTTTAGAAAAACTTTTCTGCTAGTTCTCATAGAAATATGCTTTATGCATGATATATAAGGGGTCTAGCGATATAAGCGTCCTTAACTTACCATAATTTCAGCATTTGAAAAGACTTAATTACAATTTCATACTAAATAATGACTTTTTTAACTGATTTATTATCAAAAAACAACGTTATCAAATAAAATCATTCTGCTTGCCACTGTTCTACTGGGTGTTCAAGCGCCAGTTTCAGTACTTCATCTATCCATTTTACAGGATGAATAGATAAATCAGCTTTAACATTTTCAGGTATTTCTATTAGATCACGTTCATTTTCATGAGGAATAATGACCGTTTTGATACCACCACGATGTGCTGCTAATAATTTTTCCTTTAAACCACCTATAGCTAAAACTTCACCCCGCAAGGTGATTTCTCCTGTCATAGCAACGTCGGCTTTAACTGGATTTCCGGTTAAACTAGAAACAAGTGCAGTACACATTCCTATACCAGCACTGGGGCCATCTTTTGGTGTCGCTCCCTCAGGCACATGCACATGAATATCACGTTTTTCATAAAAGTTTTCATTAATACGTAATTTTTCCGTTCTGCTACGCACAACTGTCATCGCCGCTTGAATAGACTCTTGCATGACATCACCTAAAGATCCTGTGTAAGTTAATTTACCTTTACCTGGAACTGATGCTGTCTCTATCGTTAATAATTCACCACCCACTTGTGTCCATGCTAAGCCTGTTACTAATCCCACACGATTTTCATCATCGGCTTTACCATAATCAAATCGTTGTATTCCTAGAAATTCATCTAGGTTATCTTGATTGATAACGACATTTTTCAATGTTTTGTCTAATAGAATAGATTTTACCGCTTTGCGGCATAATTTAGATATCTCACGTTCAAGGTTACGTACCCCTGCTTCTCGGGTGTAATATCGAATAATGCCCATAATGGCACTGTCATCGATTGTTATTTCTTTACTATTTAAGCCATTACGTTTTATTTGTTTATCTACTAAGTGATCTCGAGCGATATTAAGTTTTTCATCTTCGGTATATCCTGATAAACGAATAACTTCCATACGATCAAGCAATGGGCCAGGAATGTCCATACTATTAGATGTCGCAACGAACATAACATCTGATAAGTCATAATCAACTTCTAAATAATGATCGTTAAAAGTGGTGTTTTGCTCAGGATCTAACACTTCCAACAAAGCAGAAGCCGGATCGCCACGCATATCTGAAGCCATCTTGTCGATTTCATCTAATAAAAATAATGGGTTTTTCACACCAACTTTTGACATTTTTTGAATTAGCTTACCTGGTAAGGAGCCTATATAGGTTCGGCGATGCCCGCGAATTTCGGCTTCATCACGCACTCCCCCTAGCGCCATACGAATGTATTTTCGCCCTGTAGACTTAGCAATAGATTGACCTAATGAGGTTTTACCAACTCCAGGAGGCCCTACTAAACAAAGAATAGGACCTTTTAACTGACTCACTCGTTGTTGCACGGCAAGGTACTCTAGAATACGCTCTTTAACTTTATCTAGACCATAATGGTCTTTGTCTAATACTTCTTGTGCTAATGCTAGATTACGCTTTAATTTACTACGCTTTTTCCATGGCACATTGATCATACAATCAATATAACTACGCACGACTGTCGCTTCGGCTGACATGGGTGACATCATTTTCAACTTCTGCAATTCAGCCAACGTTTTATCTTTTGCTTCTTCTGGCATTTGTGCTTCGTCAATACGCTTAGCCATTAACTCAAGCTCGTCAGGTGTTTCATCCCCTTCATTAAGCTCTTTTTGAATAGCTTTCATTTGCTCATTCAAATAATACTCACGTTGACTTTTTTCCATTTGTTTTTTAACACGCGTTCTAATTTTTTTCTCTACTTGTAATAAATCAATTTCACCTTCCATTAGCGCCATTAAATGCTCTAACCGCTTAGCAACATTAATAATCTCTAATATTTTTTGTTTATCGCCAAGCTTTAGCGGCATATGAGCAGCCATGGTATCAGCTAACTGCTGAGCATCGTCAATACCTGAAACAGAGGTAAGCACTTCTGGTGGAATTTTTTTATTCAGTTTTACATAACCTTCAAATTGTGAAATGGCAGAGCGAATTAATACTTCAAGATCATCCTCTAAATCACCTTCAATCGATAAATACTCAACATTTGCACTAAAATATTCTTGAGTTTCAACAAATTCTGTCACTTTTGCCCGCTGTACACCTTCCACTAAGACTTTTACCGTGCCATCAGGAAGTTTTAACATTTGTAAAATGGTCGCTACTGTACCTACTTCATAAACATCTTTGGCTTGAGGATCATCAATAGCAGCATCTTTTTGTGCCACCAAAAAAACTTGCTTATCATTTTCCATAGCAAGATCTAAACAACGAATAGATTTTTCTCGACCAACAAATAAAGGAATAACCATTTGCGGATAAACGACAACATCTCTTAAGGCAAGTACGGGGATTTCAACTACACCAGATAATTCTTTAGTCATGTGAGTCTCTTTGAAAAGTGTTATAAATTGCTGATTAGAAAGTATATGGGGATAAATAAAGAAGTTACAAGCAATAAAAATAAGTTTCTAGTGGTGAGTTTTAGAAATAAAAAAGAGCCGCAAGGGCTCTTTAAATTTTAACCGTTAATTTATTTACTCTGAAGCAGCTTTATCTTGCTTACTATCGTAAATAACCAAGGGTTTAGATTCACCTTTTATCGTGGTTTCATCTACGACTATTTTACTCACATTTTCCATCGATGGTAGTTCATACATAGTATCGAGTAATACGGCTTCAACAATAGAGCGTAAACCACGAGCACCTGTCTTTCTATCCATGGCTTTTTTAGCGATTGCGCGAAGTGCATCTTCTCTAAATTCTAATTCAACGTCTTCCATATCAAATAATGCAACAAACTGTTTTGTTAACGCATTTTTAGGCTCTTGTAGAATTTGAATTAATGCAGATTCATCTAATTCACGTAAGGTTGCAACAACAGGTAAACGACCAATAAACTCAGGAATCAAACCGTATTTTACTAAATCTTCAGGTTCAACTTCCTCTAAACGCTCTGTTAAAGTCACTTTTTCATCGATACCACGTACTTCAGCACCAAAGCCTATACCTGTGCCGGTTTGACAACGTTGCTCAATCACTTTATCAAGGCCAGAAAAAGCGCCACCACATATAAATAAAATTTTAGACGTGTCAACTTGTAAAAATTCTTGTTGAGGATGCTTTCGTCCACCTTGTGGTGGCACAGAAGCAATGGTACCTTCAATAAGTTTTAATAATGCTTGTTGAACACCTTCACCTGATACATCACGCGTAATTGAAGGGTTGTCTGATTTACGAGAAATTTTATCTATTTCGTCAATATAAACAATACCACGTTGAGCTTTTTCAACATCATAATCACATTTTTGTAATAGTTTTTGAATAATATTCTCAACATCCTCACCAACATAACCGGCTTCAGTTAGTGTTGTGGCATCTGCCATAGTAAAAGGCACATCAAGCAAACGTGCTAAGGTTTGCGCTAATAAGGTTTTACCTGAACCCGTTGGACCGATTAGGAGAATATTACTTTTACCTAACTCAACACCATTATGAGAGTCACCATTACGTAAACGTTTATAATGGTTATAAACCGCAACCGCTAACACTTTTTTCGCATGGTCCTGACCAATAACATAGTCATCTAAGCTTTCACGTACTTCTACAGGAGAAGGTAATGCTTCACTTTCTGTTTTGGGTGAGATCTCTTTGATTTCTTCACGAATAATGTCATTACATAGTTCAACACATTCATCGCAAACAAATACTGAAGGCCCAGCAATTAACTTACGAACTTCATGTTGGCTTTTGCCACAAAATGAGCAGTAAAGTAACTTACCGTTGTCACCGTCACCGCTTTTAATATCCGTCATGCCCTACCTCTAAATATCTTAATTCTGTTAATTAGCTACAAACTGTTCATATAAACTAAGTATAGTAGTAATTTTATCATTTATTCAGTACACCATTATTTGATTAAATAGTGTGCTCAAAAAATTTAACTGTTTCTTTGTTCTAATATGGAGTCAACTAAACCATATTCAACCGCACTTTCTGCACTTAAAAAATTATCTCTGTCAGTATCTTGCGTTACTTTCTCTAATGGTTGTCCGGTATGCTCGGCCATTAAACGATTTAGCTTATCTTTAATATACAAAATTTCTTTTGCATGAATTTCAAAATCTGATGCTTGACCTTGAAAGCCACCAAGCGGTTGATGAATCATTACCCGCGCATTAGGTAGACAATAACGCTTCCCTTTCGTGCCACCCGAAAGTAAAAATGCTCCCATACTAGCGGCTTGACCAATACAAACAGTACTGATGTTTGGCTTAATAAATTTCATTGTATCGTAAATTGCCATACCCGCAGTTACTGAACCACCCGGCGAGTTAATATAAATAAAAATATCTTTATCTGGACTTTCTGATTCCAAAAACAATAGTTGGGCAATGATTAAATTCGCCATGTGATCTTCAACTTGACCACATAAAAAGATAACTCGCTCTTTTAATAGTCGAGAATAAATATCATAAGAACGTTCACCCTTCGCGGTTTGCTCTACTACCATAGGCACTAAAGCGCTTTCTGGATTAGAAGATGAACTTTGAGAATTAATTTGTGAATTAAACTGAGATGCATGCTGTGAAGTAAACAAGTGTGTACCTTCCCTAAAACCTAATGTAAAAAAAGTGGAACGGGTATAAAATAAAATGGCTTATATGTTTCCATATAAGCCATTTAAGCGATTGCGCAGCTTTTTGTCAATATAAAAAGCGGTATTACTTACCTTCTGGGTTCATAATATCTTTAAAACTAGCTTTTTTGCTCGATACATCAGCTTTTTCAACTAAAAATTCAACTGCTTGCTCTTCTAAAGCAACATTTTGCATTTGCTGCATCAATTCTTTGTTGTTTGCATAGTATTCGATAACTTCTTTTGGATCTTCGTAAGCAGAAGCAGCAGTAGCAATTAACTCATCCACTTTAGCATTATCAACGGTTAATTCGTTAACTTTAATCACTTCACCTAATAACAAACCAATTTTAACGCGACGTTCAGCTTGCTCTGTAAACATTTCACTTGGTAGCTCAGGTAAGTTTTTTGGATCCATTTGGCCTTGAAAGCGCTGCATAGCTTGTTGACGTAAAACATCAACTTCTTGAGCAACCAATGCTGATGGTAAACCAACTTCATGACCTGCTAATAAGCCTTCAATTACTTGCTCTTTAACTTTTCCCTTAACAGCTTGCGTTAATTCACGTGCCATATTCTTACTAACTTCTGCACGTAAAGCATCAACGCCACCTTCTTGAACACCGAAAAGTTTCGCAAACTCTTCGTCAACTTTGGGTAATACTGAACCTTCAGTTTTATGCACAACGATATCAAATTCAGCTTCTTTACCTTTTAAGTTTTCGGCATGGTAATCATCAGGAAATGTTACTTTAATCGTTTTTTCTTCGCCTGCTTTCATACCCGTGATTTCTTTTTCGAAACCTGGGATCATGCGACCTGCACCAAGTTCAAGTTCAAATCCTTCAGCTTTACCACCTTCGAATTCTTCACCATCAACTCGACCATTAAAATCAAGTGTTAACTTGTCACCTTTCTTGGTTACACGTTTGTTCTCTTTCCATGTTTGATGTTGCTTTTGTAATGTTTGAAACATTTCATCTAAATCTGAATCGTTAACTTCAACGTCTGGACGCTCTACCGCTATTTTTTCCAAGTCTTTTAATTCAACTTCAGGATAGATTTCAAATGTTGCTTCAAACTCTAATGCTTTGCCATCTTCATTACTTTTAGCGACGAATGAAGGACGACCTGCTGGATTAATTTTTTCTGCAATGATGGCGTCAACAAAATTACGTTGCATGATTTCACCTGCAACTTCTTGACGTACTGACTTACCGAAGCGCTTTTGAATAACTGACGGTGGTACTTTACCTGGACGAAAACCGTCAATACGTTGTGTTTTACTCACTTGACGAAGACGATTTTTAACTTCAACATCTACCGTTTCGGCTGGAACAGAAATAGTCAAACGACGTTCCAAACCTTGTGTTGTCTCAACTGAAACTTGCATTTAATTACCTCAAAAATTAGCGTGCTACGCTTTCTTATAATGCACTAATGTTTACTTACCTTATTTATAAGGTAGTAAAAAGTGCCTTGTTCATACGAACGATTAAAATTTATGACGCCAAATTATAGCGATACATAAAAGAACTTGCAAGAGCAAGTTTACTAGGAAAATTATAGTTAAGAATCAGCAGAACAAATAGTCAATTAAACCATAAGAATAGTGGCTAAAATTCAAACCTTAAATAAGGTAAACAAAGGCACTGCATGCATTTCAATTTAGAGGATGTGTTATTGAGATATAAAAAGTGGTCGGTGATGCAAGATTCGAACTTGCGACCCCTTGGACCCAAACCAAGTGCGCTACCAAGCTGCGCTAATCACCGACATTCGTTAAAATCAAACTTAAATTAGCTGCTTTCAACGGATGCGGATATTACCGAGTTGCGTCAGCCCAGTCAAACCTTTTTTTTTAAAAAAAACGTGTTCGCCTAATTTTAATGCAACTTGGTCAATTGTTGAATAGAAACACCTTCATTTGGCTTGATATAATTTATTCAATCCATCGTAAAATATTATGATGGACAGCGGTTATAACACGCAAGTATTTTATCTTTGATTTATGCCTACTACTAAGTCTTGCTTTATGGCAAAATAGCGCTGTTTTCTCACTATTATTTAAATTCAATATTTAAGGTCAAGTATAAGTATTATGACGGCATCATTAATTGACGGCAAAAGCATTGCCAAACAACTAAGAGACTCAGTAAGAGAAAAAGTTAGCCTACGTGTTAATCGTGGTCAAAGAGTCCCTGGCTTAGCTGTTATCCTAGTGGGTTGCGATGCGGCTTCTCAAGTTTACGTTGGAAGTAAGCGCAGAGCGTGTGAAGAAGTAGGCTTTATTTCTCGCTCGTATGATTTACCTCCGACAACCTCGCAAGATGAGTTATACCAATTAATAGATGAACTCAATAAAGATGACGCTATCGATGGAATTTTGGTGCAACTGCCCTTACCTGATAGCTTAGACGCCAACTTGATCATAGAACATATTCACCCTGAGAAAGATGTTGATGGTTTCCATCCATTTAATGTAGGTAAACTCGTCCTGCGTCAACCTGGATTACGCCCTTGCACACCAAAAGGAATTATGGAGCTTATCCAATCAACAGGTATAAGCCCTTATGGTTTAGAAGCTTTGGTAGTTGGTGCTTCAAATATTGTTGGCAGGCCGATGACGTTAGAATTATTACTTGCTGGCTGTACCGTAACCACTACGCACAGATTTACCAAAGATCTTGAAGGTAAAGTTAGAAATGCTGACTTAATTGTTGTCGCGGTTGGTAAACCCGCCTTTATTCCCGGTGATTGGATTAAAGAAGGTGCCATTGTAATTGATGTAGGCATTAACCGTTTAGCGTCTGGGAAACTGGTTGGTGATGTAGATTTTGATATTGCTAAAATTAAAGCCGCCTTTATAACGCCCGTTCCTGGAGGTGTTGGCCCAATGACGGTAGCCAGTTTGATTGAAAATACGCTTATTGCTTGTGAGCAGTTTGACAAGTAAAACCAACCACGCTGAGCTTTAGCAAACACCGTTCATACATTCGTGATAAAAGGATAATACCGCTCACCCTGAGCGTGAGGAATGAATAATACCGTTCGTCCTGAGCTTGTCGAAGGAAGCTTCCTTCGACAAGCTCAGGACGAACGGACTATAGATTAAGTATGAACAAGCTAGAATTAACGGGTTGTGAGGAACGAACAAGACCGTTCACCCTGAGCGTGAGGAACAAACAAGACCGTTCACCCTGAGCGTGAGGAACAAACAGTCGAAGGGCTACGCTTTACGCCAAGTTGTTTTACCCGCACTATCTTCTAACACAATATTCTTCGCGTTTAATTTATCCCTAGCTTCATCTGCTAATGCCCAATTTTTATCAACACGCGCTTGGTTACGCTGCACAATTAGTGCTTCAATAATCGCAACTTCATCATTGTCATTTTGACCTTGTAAAAATGCTGATGGCGCTAATTGTAATAAACCAATAACACCGCCTAGTTCTTTTAAGGTAGCAGCAAGTTTTATTGCTTGTTCTGCATTATCATCTTTTACTACATTAAGCTCTTTAGCTATTTCAAATAATACCGCAATGGCTTGTGGGGTATTAAAATCATCATTCATGGCTTGAGAAAACTGCACTACATATGGTGACTTTTTATCTAAGGCAAATTTTTCGGGTACATTGACATCTCTTAGCGCGGTATAAATACGCTCTAATGAAGCACGAGCTTGGCTCAAATTGTCTGTTGAGTAATTTAACTGGCTACGATAGTGCCCTGTTGTTAAAAAAAACCTGACTGTTTCTGCATCATACTGAGCTAACACATCACGGATAGTAAAAAAGTTACCAAGAGACTTAGACATTTTTTCTTGATCAATTTGTACCATTCCCGTGTGCATCCAATAATTCACATAAGGGGTATCAAGCGCACAACAGCTTTGCGCAATTTCATTTTCATGATGAGGAAATTGTAAATCTGAGCCGCCACCGTGAATATCGAAATGAGGGCCTAACTCTTTAGCGTTCATAGCTGAACATTCTATATGCCAACCGGGACGACCTTCTCCCCAAGGTGATGGCCAACTTGGTTCACCCGGCTTAGCTGATTTCCATAGAACAAAATCTAAAGGGCTATTTTTTGAGTCATCTACCTCTACACGTGAACCTGCTTGTAATTGATCTAAGTCTTGTCCACTCAACTTGCCATAATCGGCATAACTAGACACTTCAAATAAAACATCCCCTTTCCCGGTAACATCTGCGTCAATACCAGCAACATAAGCATGTTTTTTAACCACAAGCGTTTCAATCATCGCTATAATTTCTGCCATATGCGTAGTAACTCTAGGCTCAATATTAGGACGTGCCATGTTTAACGCATCAAAATCTTCGTGCATATAAGTAATAGTGCGTTCAGTTAACTCTTCAGGTGTTTCATTGTTTTCATGTGCCCTATTAATGATCTTATCTTCAACGTCAGTGATGTTACGTACATAGTTAACCTCAAAACCAGAAAACCGTAAATAGCGAGCAATATTGTCAAAGCTAATATAGGTTCGTGCATGACCAATGTGGCATAAGTCGTAAACTGTGCAACCACAAACATACAATCCTACTTTACCTGGGGTAATTGGGGTAAAAACTTCCTTTTTACGGGTTAGGGTATTGTATATCTGTAACATGAGAATTAACGACTCCGCTTAAATAAAATATTGAATATTCGAATTGAAAAAAGATTGTACCTCAAGCATCCTTTTGGATCACCATAGCAGATGCACTTTATCTCAAGTTAAGGTACAATTTAGCAAAATTTATTTGCATGGGTATATATACCCAACTTATTTAAGAGAACCTTATGATTATTTTCAAAACGACCCTCGGTGATATTAAAATTAAATTAGATTTTGATAAAGCACCAAACACGGCTAAAAACTTTCAACAATATGTAGAAGAAGGTCATTACAATGGCACTATTTTTCATCGTGTTATTAAAGGCTTTATGGCACAAGGTGGTGGTTTTGCTCCTGGTTTAGATGAAAAACAAACCCGTGCTAGCATTGAAAATGAAGCTAATAATGGCTTAGGAAATACACGTGGTACTTTAGCGATGGCACGTACACAAGAGCCACATTCTGCTTCTGCACAATTCTTTATCAATTTATCAGACAATGATTTTCTAGATTTTAAAAGTGAATCGGTACAAGGCTGGGGATACTGTGTATTTGGCGAAGTCGTTGAAGGGATGGACGTAATTGATAAAATGGCACTAGTGGAAACAGGCAATATGCATGGTCACGGCGATGTACCAAAAGACGATATTTTAATTGAATCGGCACTTGTTGAATAACTTAGTACCCTTTTCAGCTCATGAATAACCTAATGGATAGTCTAGTGAATAGTACTAAACAAGAAGTTACTTACTTCATTGCTGATTTGCATTTAGCACAAAACAGGCCCGATATGACGGCCTGTTTTTTACGCTTTTTAAAAGATGAAGCCATTCACGCACAACGCCTTTATATTTTAGGTGATTTATTCGAAGCTTGGATTGGTGATGATGACGATAGCGCCTATTTAACAACGATAGCCAAAGCATTATCTACCCTATCTACCCTCGGCACAGCTATTTATTATATTCATGGTAATCGTGATTTCTTACTTGGACAGCCCTTTGCTAAAAAATCAGCTATGATATTGTTACCTGAGGTTGATTTAATAGATTTATACGGAAAAAATGTTGTTATTATGCACGGTGATACCTTGTGTACTCGTGATATTAGTTACCAACAATTTCGTAAAAAATCACGCTCCTGGTGGTGGCAAGCCATAGCAAAAAGCTTACCTTTATTTTTACGTAAAAAAATAGCGGCTGATTACCGTAAAAAAAGTGCAGCGGCAACAGCTATTAAGTCACAAGATATTATGGATGTGACACCTGACGAAGTAATTAAGTGTCTTGAAGACCACCATAGCCAGTTATTAATACATGGTCATACCCATAGACCTGCAATACATGAATTAAGTGCAAATAATAAAGAAGCTAAACGAATAGTACTGGGCGATTGGTATGAACAAGGGGCTTGGCTTAAGGTTACACCAACAAGTATGCAATTAATGAATAGACCCTTAATATAAAGTGTATAAATACTGAGAAGCTTAACTCACTTTTATATCGGACTTACCTGAGCTAACATTAATATTTTCATCTAAGCTCTTATATGGTCACATTCTCACCAAGCCTTTTTATGACAATAGAGTAAAAGGATGTAACTTGTCGTTTATTACTAAACGTATCATGACCTAGGGTTTGTTGATTTATTATCATGATTTTCTGTTATATCGGTGAACCACTATGAAATTTAAAATCTGAATCTGGAGAAGCGATTAATTCAGCCTCAACCTTGCCAAAGTGAGTAATACGCTCACTAATATCAATTTTTTCTCCTGCTACTTGTGCAGCAAGTGATAAATAATCTTGATAGTGACGGGCTTCAGAGCGTAACAAAGAGACATAAAACTTATTTAAGTCATCATCTAAATGAGGCGCTATTTTAGCAAACCGTTCACACGAACGAGCTTCAATATAAGCACCAATAATCAATTTATCTATTAATGCATTTGGCTCATAAGTTGTAACATGCTTCATCATTCCTTTGGCATAACGACCTGCTGTTATTCCATCAAACGGAATATCTCGTTTTACCATAATTTCCAATACTTGATAAAAATGATGTAATTCTTCTTTTATCAGTAAAACCATTTTATCAATAAGATCTTGACTATAAGGTGAATTGTTTTTAGGGATGATAGCTTTAGGTAAATTGTTGTTATTGGCTAATGACTGTAAATCACCTTTTTTTCGATATAAAAAATCTTCATAAGGTTCAAACCATTCAAATAGTATTTTGCTACTTTCTTTATCTAACGCATATTTACGAATAAGGTACATTGCAGTTTGTCCTGCTTTTAACTCACACGCTAAATGGTCTCGTAATATAATGGGTAAATTCGCAGGCTTTTTAGCCTCATCAACCCAAGCATCAGGAGTTTCACATTGCAAAAAAGCACTAATAGGAGATAATAATTCTGAATAAGGCACGTCTAACACATCTCATCGTTCAATAATTTTGCGATATATTTTAGCATAAATATAAAAATATCTATTTATCTAATGCTTATTATTATTACTAAGCCATTTAGACGTCTAGGCGTAAAAATGCTAGAAAAGTGACTTTGAAAAGAGTAGAATCTCCAAATTATTATTGTATTACTATCAATGTTTACATTTTAGCGCCGCTTTTATATAGCTTTAACCCATTAAGCCATATAAACCCCAAAGATGGGTACTAAAATGCAATTTGCTGAGGATTTATGTCTACACACTTTTTCACTTCTGAATCTGTTTCTGAAGGTCACCCCGATAAAATAGCCGATCAAATTTCTGATGCGGTTTTAGATGCCATTATTGCTAAAGATAAATTTGCCCGTGTTGCTTGTGAAACCATGGTAAAAACTGGCGTTGCTATTATTTCAGGCGAAGTGAGTACGAATGCTTGGGTTGATTTAGAAACAATCACGCGTAATGTTATTAGTGATATTGGTTACACATCTTCTGATGTGGGTTTTGATGGTGCTACTTGTGGCATTATGAATTTAATTGGTCAACAATCACCTGAAATAGCCCAAGGTGTTGATCGTTCTAAACCAGAAGATCAAGGTGCTGGTGATCAAGGTTTAATGTTTGGTTATGCAACTAACGAAACTGAAACCTTAATGCCTGCTCCTTTATATTACTCTCACCGTTTAGTTGAACGTCAAGCTGAAGCACGTAAATCGGGTATTTTACCTTGGTTACGCCCTGATGCTAAATCGCAAGTTACCTTTGTTTATGAAAACAATAAACCGGTTGCGATTGATACCGTCGTACTGTCTACTCAACATAACCCTGACATTAAGCAAGAAGATTTAGTTGATGCGGTAATGGAAAACATTATTAAGCATGTCTTACCTGCAGAGCTATTAACTGAAAACACTAAATATCACATCAACCCAACAGGTCGTTTTGTTATTGGTGGTCCTGTAGGTGATTGTGGCTTAACCGGTCGTAAAATTATTGTAGATACCTACGGTGGCATGGCACGTCATGGTGGTGGTGCATTTTCAGGTAAAGATCCATCAAAAGTAGATAGAAGCGCCGCTTATGCTGGTCGCTATGTTGCTAAAAACATTGTTGCTGCCGAACTTGCTGAAAGATGTGAAATTCAAATTTCGTACGCAATTGGTGTTGCTGAGCCAACGTCAATTTCAATTGATACCTTTGGCACAGGTAAAATCAGTGAAGAAAGATTAGTTGAGATAGTACGCGAACATTTTGACTTACGCCCTTATGGCATCACCAAAATGTTAGATTTATTACATCCTATGTATCAACAAACTGCAGCTTATGGCCACTTTGGTCGTGAGCCGTTTGAGATGACTGTTGGCGATGATACGTTTACTGCCTTTAGTTGGGAAAAAACGGACAAAGCTGATGATTTGCGTAAAGCCGCAGGGATCTAAAACACACTGTAGGATGTGAACCAAATAGTGTTCATACCAAGCATTGTTAAAAAACCAGCGTTTTTGCTGGTTTTTTTGTTTATAAATAAAAAATATAGTTAAGCTCACCCATTGTTTTTCAACACCGTAACCCCTATCTTGTATCTATCTTCTTAGTCATAAAAGTAAGCCTTAGTAGACTATGTCCAAAACACGAATTTATCAAAATACCGCGTTTACTGTAAACAACACAGTGAAATTATCTGATGATGCCTTTGGTCATATGGTGAGAGTTTTACGTTTAAATGAAGGCGACATAGTTACCTTATTTAATGGTCACCTGCACAATGGCAAAGAAACCTGTCAATACACAGCAAAATTAGTTGATGTTAAAAAGAAACAGGCCAGTGTTGAAATAATCAGCCAAGAACCAGTAAATAACGAATCACCATTGAATATTCATTTGGGTCAAGGCATATCACGTGGCGAACGAATGGACTTTACCTTACAAAAATCAGTAGAACTTGGGGTGAATAAAATAACGCCATTATTTACTGAACGCTGCGGGGTAAAGCTATCAAGCGAACGTTTAGCAAAAAAGCGAGATCAATGGCAAAAAATAGTAATTAGTGCTTGTGAACAAAGTGGTCGATGTATTGTCCCTTTAGTTGCAGAGCCAATGTTTTTAAAAGACTGGATAAATGAGCAAACAAACGCTTTAAAACTTAATTTACATCCTAAAGCTGAGCATTCCATTATGACATTACCAATGGAGAAACCAGCCAATGAACTACGCATTAGATTATTGATCGGCCCTGAAGGCGGTTTAACAGATGAGGAGATCAGCCAAGCAAACAAAGGCGATTTTCAAGATATTTTACTTGGTCCCCGGGTGTTAAGAACAGAAACGGCCGCACTTACCGCAATTACCGCATTGCAATGTCGCTTTGGCGATTTAAAATAACTTATTAATAGGATAAAAAATGACAACGACAGCTCCCATAAAACTCGGTATCGTAATGGATCCTATTTCTGAGGTTAAAGTGGCTAAAGATTCTTCCATGGCAATGATGCTTGAAGCCCAAAAACGTGGCTATGAAATTTATTATATGGAAATGCAAGACTTGTATCTTGACCAAGGCCGGGCAAGAGCAAATACCCAAAAAGTAAAAGTATTTGATGATGCTAACCATTGGTATGAATTATCAGATCAACAAGATATCGCATTAAGTGAACTTGACGCTATTTTAATGCGTAAAGATCCTCCTTTTGATACTGAATACATTTATGCAACCTATATGCTTGAACGCGCTGAGGTTGAAGGTACGTTAATCGTGAACAAACCACAAAGCTTACGCGACTGTAATGAAAAACTATTCACGGCTTGGTTTGCTGACTTAACACCCCGTACTTTAGTCACACGAAGTGACAAACAGATCCGTGCTTTTCATAAAGAGCTTAAAGACATTATCATTAAGCCACTTGATGGCATGGGCGGCTCATCAATATTTCGTATTAAGGAAGATGATGCCAACGTTGGTGTCATCATAGAAACATTAACTAATCTCGGTCAACAATACGCCATGGTACAAGAATATATGCCGGAAATTGTCGATGGCGACAAACGTATTTTAATTGTTAATGGTGAGCCCATGCCATACTGCTTAGCGCGCATTCCTGCACAAGGTGAAACACGTGGTAATTTAGCTGCCGGTGGACGTGGCGTTGCCAGGCCATTAAGTCCAAGTGATAAGCTTATTGCTGAAACCATTGCACCCGAGCTGAAAAAACGTGGTTTATATTTTGTAGGTTTAGATGTTATTGGCGATAAAGTGACTGAAATAAATGTGACTAGCCCCACCTGTATACGAGAAATAGAAGCCGCTTATCCTATTAATATTAGTGGTAAACTGATGGATGCTATTGAGAAAGATATTAGGAAAAAATAGCACGTTTCGAATTTCAATCAGAGTACACTCTGGTAGGTCGAGTTTATAGAGGTATAAATGGATAGTTTAGAAAATCAATTTTTAATTGCCATGCCATCATTAGCTAATGACTATTTTAATAAAACTGTCACCTATATTTGTGAGCACAATGATGAAGGTGCTATGGGCTTGATTATTAACATGCCCATTAATATCACCTTGTTTGATTTATTAAAACAAATTGAAGAAAACAATAACGAACAGAGCAATGAAGAAAAAACCACACTTACACAGGAAAATACCCCTGCGTCAGAGGAGAACATGAGCTTAAATAACAGCTTAGAGCAACTGGTACTTTCTGGTGGTCCTATTGCTCAAAATCGTGGCTTTGTCTTGCATGGTGCACAATCTGGTTGGAACAGCTCTCTAGCACTTAATGATGACATAATGATTACTACCTCTAAAGATATTTTACTCGCACTTGGCACAGAAAAAGCGCCTGAACAGTTTGTGGTCACCTTAGGTTATGCGGGTTGGGGACCCGGTCAACTGGAAACAGAATTACAAGCTAACTCTTGGCTAACCATTGATGCCGATAAGGATATTTTGTTTAATACCCCCATTGAACAACGCTGGCAAAAGGCGACTGAAAAACTTGGTATTGATATTGCGCATTTATCCTCAGATATCGGACACGCATAACCACAGCTATAGCTGGTAAGTTACGAGTATGCCGTGCGTTTTAGTGGCTACAAGTTCACAAACCCAAATTTTTAGGTAAATACAGTGGCAAAAAAAAGTAACCCCGTTGGTCAACGCACCGTTATCGGCTTTGACTTTGGTAAAAAATATATTGGTGTAGCCGTTGGTCAAGAAATGACAGGGAGCGCCTCCCCTCTTGGTTCAATTAAGGCCAATGATGGCATTCCAAACTGGGATTCATTAGCAAGCTATTTACAAGAGTGGCAACCTGATTTCATTGTTATTGGCCTTCCCCTTAATATGGATGGGAGTGAGCAGCAACTTACCGTAGACGCGAAGAAATTTGGTAATCGTGTTGCAGGACGTTTTGGTGTAAAGGTTGAATTTCAAGATGAAAGACTAACCACTGCCGATGCCAAAGAGCAACTATTTGCCCGTGGTGGTTATAAAAATTTAACAAAAGATAATATTGATGCCGAATCAGCCCGATTAATTATTGAAAGTTTTTTTGAACAAAGCTACGGTTAAGAAAAAATTCGGTTAATAATATAAGTATTTCTGTGTATCCACTATGAATATGATGGCTATCATAATACCACTAATATTGGTTGAGTTTTATCCAACACACGTTAAATAGCCCGCTTATTCTTAGTATACTATTAGGCTTATTAGTTAATCTATTAGGTCTATCTTTACCCGTTTTTTACAAAAAAGTTAATCGGCCAACCCGCCATTACTCTAGCGCTGTTTATTTTAGGCGGATCATTAGCATTTTATCGTGTACATCAAGCGCTATCTTTTGTGACTTATGGATAGATACAGCTTTGGTACTTACATTGTTAGCACTGTATTTATCACTCATAAACTCTCTTTGTTTACTAAATGTTAAATTTGAACATACTTTATGCTATTTAAATCATTATAAAAATCGCTATTTCAGCTATAATCACCATCATAAATTAGTAGCCACTATATACAATGGATATCCTCATGGAAAAAACCTTTATTAAAGGCAAAGATTCTGACTTAGAAACCTCTATTGCGACCATGCAAGATAAATTAAAATCATTTGGTTTTGATATTGAAGAAGCTTCTTGGTTAAACCCAGTTAAGAACTGCTTTTCCGTACATATTAAAGACAGCAGCTGCGGTTTAATGTTTACCAATGGTAAAGGCTCAACAGCAAAATCCTGTTTAGCCAGCGCTTTAGGTGAGTATTTTGAACGGTTAAGTTGTAACTATTTTTTTGCCGACTTTTATTTAGGTGATAAAATAAGCCAAAGTGAGTTCGTTCATTATCCAAATGAAAAGTGGTTTTTCAGCGAAGATGATTCTATGCCCGTTGGTATTATGGATGAAAGTTTATGGCAATATTTCGATCCTACTAATGAGATAACCATAGATAAGCTGTATGACATGAATTCTGGCGTTGGTGAGCGTGGTATTTGTGCATTACCTTATACTAGAGAACGTGATCAACAAGATATATACATTCCAGTGAGCGTTATTGCTAATGTGTTTGTTAGTAATGGTATGTCAGCAGGTAATACTAAAAATGAAGCGCGTGTGCAAAGTTTATCTGAAGTATTTGAACGTTATGTAAAAAATAAAATTATTGCCGAAGGGCTTTGTTTACCTGAAATCCCAGTCGCTGTATTAGAACGTTTCCCGACTATATTAGCTGATATTCGTGAGCTAGAAAGCCATGGCTATCATCTTAGAGTTTGTGATGCTTCATTAGGCGGTTTATATCCGGTAATAAGTGTGACGTTAATCAATCCTAAAGACGGCAGTGTGTTTGCTTCTTTTGGCGCTCACCCTAGTTTTGAAGTCGCCCTAGAACGCACCGTAACCGAATTACTCCAAGGTAGAAGCCTTGATCAACTTGATGTTTTTCAACCACCAAGCTTTGATGAAGAAGAAATCGCTGCGCCTCATAATCTTGAATTACATTTTATCGATTCTAGTGGTTTTATTTCATATGACTTCTTTAAAGACACCTCAGATTATGATTTTGTTGATTGGGATTTTGATGCCGATACTGGCGCTGAATACGACAACTTAGTCACCATAATTCATAGTATGGATTTCGATATTTATATCTCAGATTATAATCACCTCAATGTCTATGCTTGCCGTATTTTAGTGCCCGGTATGTCTGATATTTACCCTGTGGATGAAATTGTTTGGAATAACAATAATGATGGGGCTTTGTTCCGCGAAGCCTTTTTAACCTTGAAAGATTTAGCTAACGATGATTGGTTAGACATTCTTGATGGACTTGATCAAGGCGGCTATAACGATGCAATGGCTGCCGCAGAATTTATCGGTTTAGCACCCGATGCGGGGACCACGTGGTTTGATCTACGCCTTGGCGAAGTAAAGGCTATGCTAGCCCTTGCCGCTCAAGACGAGCAAGCGATTGATTGGGTTAACTGGGCATTACACCTTGATCAAAATAATGAAGAAAACACCCGTAAGTATCGTTGTTTACAAGCATTATTAGAAATAAAATGGAGTGAGGACAGAGAATATCAACCTTATTTGAATTCCCTTGGACTAATGTATGGCTCAGCAATGATGAAGAACTGCTTAGCCATTGTTGAAGGAGATATTATTTTTGATGGCTTACATTGCCCAGGTTTAGGCTTAGAAGGCTTTAAAACCCATGGTAAATTGCTAGAAGGTTATGAAAAGCTTCAAGTAGCTAAAAGAAACAACGGCTGAAAAAATAGATAGCCGCTTCAAACTTCGTTGTAGTTAGGATACTTCCTTGACCTACTTACAGCGAAGCTTCTTTCTTGCCAACACGATACGCTTCCACCACGCTTACAAGCCAAGCTACTAATAAAATTATTAAGGCCGGACTTAAAGAGTCTGAAGCCGTAGCCGATTGTTGGTTCACTAATTCTGTAATAATGACTAAATCAGCACTAACTTCGCCACGTTGAACTTTGTCAATTATGTCTTGTGCTTGTGACATCAAGTTAGAAAATAAAAAATATAAACTCACACCAGAAAAAATAGCAAAGTGGGTAGCTGAAATATATTTCTTTAACAACAACTGCCCTGCTCCAGGAAATATTAACGCTGAGAACAAGGCTGCTTTTATTGCCTTATTCATGCTTAAGATTTTTTACTTGGCTGCTTATATATATCTTCAGGCTTAAGTTTTAATACACTGCGCGAATTTTTATTTTCAGCACTTTGTTTCGGGTTAACATATATAGCACTGGCATTCGGTCGAGCACCTTCAACATAAGGCTCTTCTTTTTGATTGATATTTTGGGCTTTATCTTTACCTTTATAAGTTGTTTTATGAACCGGTGTTTTATGATCAGTTTTTTTAGGCATATCAACAGAGTCTTTAACAAACTTACTTGTTCGAGCAACATGGTATTTTTTATCTATGGCTTGTAATAGATTACGCAATACTTGATCTTTACACTCACGATAATGTTGGTGATCAGTTCTTCTTGAGAAAGCACTTAACTCTGGTTTATTTAACCTAAAATTAACAGTCTCAAGTAACTCAATTAATTCTTCAGCTTTTAAATTAAGCGCTATTTTTAATTTGGTTAAAACAATATTATTAGTAAGACGCTTTTCTGCAACTGAATTTGGCCCTTCTTTCTTACCGCGCTTTTCATTTATAAAACCATTGAGAAAATACGCGAGTTGACTATCCATACAATTGACAAAATCTGTATCATCATCTTTTTTTAGCCACTGACTCACTTGTTCTCTACTTACCTGTAATCCTGCAGAGGCAAATACAGCAATCATTTGCTTGTCATTATAATTAAAGGTATAGCGTAAGCGTCGTAGCACGTCATTATTATTCAAAAGGTGTTCCTATGGTAAGAGTTTCTATAAAGGTCATTGTATCTTCTCGCAAATAATCATCCTCATGATATCTAAATTTGGACCTCAGCATTCCTGCATAAGATTTGGTCTAGAGACTGTCAAAATGATGGCCGTTGTGAGCAGGAAAAAAATAGATGGTTAACTAAAAATATTTTAACATTTTTTCACACCTATTAAAATCAAGGTTTTTATATGAAAATATTACATAATTTAATTGTATTAACTCCTTGGTTAATAGTAGCAAGCTATAAACATAAATAATAAAAAAGGGTGAAACTTTTTCACCCTTTTTACTTAGTGCTTGTGTTGATCAACAGACTATAGCGCAAAATTAATTTACCTAGAAAACAAAAAACGAGCTTTAAGGCTCGTTTTTATTGTATATGCGTTTTGTTAGTTAAAAATCAACCACCACATTTTTTACTTTTGCCTTCACCACATTTGGCTTTAGCTTTGTTCTCGCCACATTTGCCTTCACCACATTTAGCTTTGGCTTTGTTCTCGCCACATTTACCTTCACCACATTTGGCTTTAGCTTTGGCTTTGTTCTCGCCACATTTACCTTCACCACATTTGGCTTTAGCT